>ERZ857757.381-NODE-381-length-48605-cov-11.832709_pt1 | contig 48605 bp, 47 predicted proteins | sample MGYA00519764_ERZ857757 | MGnify/ENA primary metagenome ERZ857757 (study PRJEB31778, sample SAMEA3449359) | human gut metagenome | biome: human gut; feature: human-associated habitat; material: faeces | place: United Kingdom | collected 2010/2012 ...
AAAGCAGCACCGACAGCTATCCTATGAAATGTTACGAGCTGGTCGCAGCAAAAAGTAAATCCGAGCAAGAACATTTATATAAGATGTTAGTTGAAATGGATAAATATAAAAATCAATAAAAGCGGGAAAAAATACGGTGTTACCCCAAATGGGTAGCACCGTATTTTTGTTTCATCATAAACTATTTCCATAATCAAAATATTCTAAAAACTACAATTTTTTATGTATTGGAATTTATACCGTTTTTTACGGAAACCCCATAACGGAGCGTTTTGTAAATCGTCACACCAATCTCAAACAGAGTAATAACAACAATAAACGCAAGCAGTCCATTGGATACCATATCAGCGTTCCAGTAAGTGAAAAAGTTTGCGCTTGAATCTGCATTAGCACCCAACGCCTGTTCAATCTCAAGTACAAAATTCGGATTCCAGATAGGTAAAACTTTCAGCACAATGGCGCTTAACACAATCTGAATTACCCCACACAAAATATTGCTGATCATTACCAGCTTACAATAAACGCCGATGATCAGACGCAAAATCTCATCTATAAGACCAATCAGCAGACTGATTACAAAGACAGGCAGAACAATTCCCCATTGTTCCAAATTGAAAACGGGTACGGTTGTTATGGCTTCGCCTTCCGTAAAAATCGCAGCAAAGAAATGAGGGGCAAAAATTAGCAATACACTGAAAATAACGATAAACACAATGCCCACAATACTATCTCCACGACTTATAATTGCTTTTTTATCCGGTACAGGCTCCAAAATCTTTGGCGTCCATCTGGCGGATGGAATTTTTCGTTCTTCAGACAGGCTTTCTACTGACCATTTCTCTGCCTTCTTCATTTCGATCTGAATCTTTTTCCGCTCCATAATGGCAAAAGTCAAGGTTACTGCACCGAAAGCGGATATGCAGGACAGCATAGCGTCGGTAATTCCGACGATCAATCCGTCCACAATAGCTCGAATAATAACAGAGGCGGCGTTCTGCGAAGTGATTGCGGGTATTTCTCCTATCGCATTTATCAGCGAAATAATCAAAATTGGTACGGCAGCGCATATTAAGACAACTTTTACAAACCACAAATAAGTGTCAAAATATTCAGGTCCAATCAAATATTTCTGTTCGTTTTGATATTGCTTTGCAAATTCAGCAGGATCGCCAAGTTCAGTCAGCACTTCTTCCATAGAGCCTCTATCAGCATACATATCACTGATCAGTTCTTCCAACTCCATACGAACTTCCTCTCGTTGTGCTTTGGGAAGCCGACGAATTACCTGATAAATATATCGATCCATATAATCTTTCTCATTCGGTGTCATGCTTCTTCCTCCTCTAATAACCTTTCGATTCCGACAGACAGATTCTTCCAATATATTTTCATCTTTTCATAGACCTGTGTTCCATACTCTGTTCGTTGATAATACTTTCTCGGCTTTGTTCCGCTGGTTTCCCACTTGCTTTCTAAAAGCTGCTGACTCTCCAGACGCCGAAGCAGCGGATAAAGGGTATTGGGATCAATGGCAACGCCTTTTTCTTCCAAGCTCTGCACCAAAGCATAACCGTATTTCGGCTTATTCATCTGACTGAGTACACTAATTGTCAATGTCCCTCTGCGAAGTTCCAAAAGCAAAGTAGATAATAAATCTTTTTCTTCTCCCATCAGCGTTACCTCCTGATGTTATTATACTGTATGTCATACTGTATTGTCAATACAAAAATGAAGTGCATTCAAAAATATACGCCTATCTCAGATTCAGTTCGTTTATATGTAATCAAGCCGCCTGCATTTAAGCAAGCGGCTCGTTTTTTGCATTCCGATCAATAGGCAGGCGCACCGTAGCCGAGTATCTCATAATACCCAACCGGATAGCTGTTCTGACGAACAGAATCCCCAGAGTTTCCCTCGACCGTGTAAACCCTGCCATTTTCCACCTTTTGAACGATACCTGTATGGTCGGATAGTCCGTCCTGTCCGCCACTCGCCCAATCGAAGAAGATAATCATACCCGGCGTAGGCTCTGCGCTGTTATCCAGCCATTGCCCTCTGTCCTTAAACCATTGTACGCCGTTGACGCAGCCTGCGTATTTCGGAATTACGCCAGCGTCGATATACCCGCACTCGTTAGCGCACCACGAAACGAAGCAAGCGCACCACTCGACACGGGAATTAAAACCGTACCAAGACCAGTACGGATCGCCGCCCATCGTCCCGATTTGGGAAAGCGCAACGGTTACGATCTGATCGTCTGTACCCGTAATCCCGTAAAGTACCTGCGACCACAGCGAATTATTTTCATCGGCAAGCAGCTCTGCGAGATACTCTTTCTGTTCCTCGTTAAATCCATACTGCGCCGCCATCTCATCGGCGGTCTTATGGCTGACCGTGATATACAGATAAGTTTGCGTGACTGTGCTTTCCGTCTCCACGATATTTCCGTGACCGTCATCGGTTTCAGTAATGACCGTCTCCGTTTTGGTGTCGGTGCTGGATCTTATTTCGTTCATCTCCCAAAAGATGTCCGTGAGAAGCTGCTTTTTCGATTCGTCCATCGTCGCAACCTCTTGGGGATTATCCGGATCGGTGTTGACTTTGACGGAATACACCGCAAGCACCTCTTTCCAAACGGCACGGCTGCCGCTCATTTCAAGGACATCATAAGATATCGAGGTTTTTTCGTCCTGCAATTTGGTATCGTATTCTATATTGATCTCCTGCACAACGGTCTGCATACTCATTCCAGTCCCAGAATCTTCGCCTGAGAAAAAGATACCGAACACGGAGCCGATAATCATACCGATCAGGCAAATCACGATAATGACCAAAACCGCTATCCAGCCGCCTGCGGCGATTGCGGCGATCAACGCTTTTGTTCCGGCGATAATCGCCTTGACCGCAAGCGCTATCGCTTTTGCGATTGCTTTCGCCGTAACAACGGCGGCACGAGCCGCCGCCCGTGCCGCCTGAACTGCTCTTTGAGAAGCCTTGACCGTAGCCTGCGCCGTTTTCTGCGCCGCCTTTGCGGTACGCTGCGCTGTCTTGACGGTCGTTTTAGCGGTGCGCTCTGCGGTTTTTACCGTTTTCTGCGCTGTTTTCGCCGAGCCTTTCCCGACCGTCTTAATCGTCTTTTTTCCTGCGGAACGGGCAGACTCTTTTACTGCCTTCTTCGGCTGTTCCACCGCCTTGATACTCTGACCGACGCTTTTTCGTGGAGCTGCCGCCTGCGCCTGTTTTTGAAGCGACTGCGCCGCCCGTTTTTCCTTGAATTTCTGAATACCGTCCTTTGCTTTGACGATATTCTGCTTTGTCGCCTGAACGCCCTTGCGCCCCTGCTTATCAAATTGGTGTACGGCTTCGTGAGAAACTCGGTCGATACCGCTTTCCAAACGGTTGGAAGCGTATTCCTCCGCACTGCTTTCAGGGACATCAACGGAGTGTTCCGCTTTTTCTTTGGTCTGGATAAAGGCGGATTTCATACGCTCGGCGGCAACCGCCGATTTATCAATCGTTTTTATCGTGCCTTTCGCTATATCCCTTGTCTTAATATCCGGCATAGAAAACCTCCTTTCCAAGCGCCCGTGGACGCTTTGAAGTAAAAAAAGAGGGGAAAAGGTATCAACACCTTGCCCCTCAAAGTGCGAGGGCTGAAAAGCCGCTTAAATCAAGGACTTTTTACCCTCTATTTTTCGATTCTGTGCGCCTTTTTCTTGCGTACTCTGCCTGCTGCCTTTTGTATTCGATACCGGCGCATTTCTCACAATACTTTTTCCTGTTGCCACGCTTGATAATGGGAGCGCCGCAGAAAACGCACCTGTCAGGGTGCATTCCAAGTATCTCCGCTTCCAACGCCGGATCTGCCGGAAGCACCGCATTGCGGAAATGCCTGCATAAAAGCGAGTAGGAGATGGGGAATGAAATAAATGCCGTCATTATTCAGACTGTTCTCTGTGGACTGTTAGGTTCAGGATTTAGTGTCAGTTCTGTAATTTGGGAAATAGAGCATTGGAGTATTGTAAAACAAACCGGACTTTATTTTCTGATTATCTCTGTAATAATGCTGCCTATTGCCTATTTTATGTACTGGATGGAACACAGCGTTACCGGATTTCTTAGTTACTTTGGTATATTCATTCTGATTTTTGCTGTAATTTGGATTGTCCAATTTATTATTGGAAAAAAGAATATAAAAAGAATGAATGAGAAGCTATCTGAAACAAGAAACACAGATTCTAACAACTAAATCTATCATAATTTTAAAACAAGAGCCTCCATACACTACGATAGGGAGGCTCTTGTTATAGGTATTGTACCTTGATCTTCTTCTTTGCTTTGAAGAATTTACAGAGAACATCATCTACTGCGTCTGTATATCTGCCTTGTGCTATAAGAGCGTTTTTAAGGTCAATAAGAGATTGTATAATCTGCCAGCGTTCTTGTTCATCTAAATAAATATGGTAGTCTTTTTGTTTCATCTGCCACACCTCCTGACTACCATCACTATACAAAAAAGAAACTAAAATTTCAATTATGCCTCTCACAATAAAAAAGGACTCCAACTTTTTATGGTTGAAGTCCTGATCGTATTTATGGCTTTACTTCAAAGCCACTTATCATTATTTCATCTGTTGCAAAATACTTTTTGCTTTCAAGGTGTTGCAAAAATGTTGCAAAAACAATTTGACCATTTGGATAATGTCCGCAAACCCGCATAAACACTGGGTTTTTCGGCACCTCATAACCCGTTCCGATCACTCCCACTCGATCGTGGCGGGCGGTTTGGAGGTGATATCGTAGACGATGCGGTTAATACCCTTGACCTCGTTGACGATGCGCACAGAGACGCGGTCGAGCACGTCATACGGAATACGCGTCCAGTTGGCGGTCATGAAGTCCGTCGTCGTGACGCTGCGCAGCGCGAGCGTATAGTCATACGTGCGGCCGTCGCCCATGACACCGACAGAGCGCATATTCGTCAGCACCGCGAAGTACTGATTCATCGTCTGCTCAAGATGTGCCTTGGCGATCTCATCGCGGAAGATGAAGTCCGCGTCGCGCAGAATGTCGAGCTTATCCTTGGACACCGCGCCGAGGCAGCGGATGGCCAGACCCGGCCCCGGGAACGGCTGGCGCATGACCAGATACTCGGGCAGGCCGAGCTCGCGGCCGAGCGCACGCACCTCGTCCTTAAACAGCAGCCGCAGCGGCTCAATGATCTCCTTGAAATCCACAAAGTCCGGCAGGCCGCCGACGTTGTGGTGGCTCTTGATGACGGCAGCGACATTCGTGCCGGATTCAATCACGTCGGGATAGATCGTGCCCTGAGCCAGATAGTCGACCGAGCCGATCTTCTTGCCCTCTTCCTCAAAGACGCGGATGAACTCCTCGCCGATGATCTTGCGCTTGGTCTCCGGGTCAGAGATGTCCTTCAGGCGCGTAAGGAAGCGCTCCTCGGCATTGACGCGCACGAGGTTGATGTCCCAGTTCTGGAACGCGGCCTCGACTTCGTCGCCCTCGTTCTTGCGCAGCAGACCGTGATCGACAAAGATGCACGTGAGCTGACTGCCGACGGCCTCGGCCAGCAGCGCCGCCGCAACGGAGGAGTCCACGCCGCCGGAAAGCGCCAGCAGCACCTTGCCGTCGCCGACCTTGGCGCGGATGTCCTCAATGGACTTGCGCATGAAGTCGCCCATCGTCCAGTCACCGGTCGCGCCGCAGACCTCATACAGGAAGTTGCGCAGCATGGCCTGACCATACTCGGTGTGGTTGACCTCGGGGTGGAACTGCACGCCGTAGAAGCCGCGCGCCTCGTCGCAGATGCCGACCGTCGGGCAGGCATCCGAATGCGCCACGAGCCGGAACGACTCCGGCACCTTGGCCATGTAGTCCCCGTGGCTCATCCACGTAATGCTCTGCTCCGGCAGGCCGCGGAACAGACGGCAATCGGTGTCAAACCAAGTCTCCGTCTTGCCGTACTCACGCGCGGTATCCTTACCGGCGGCGGTCACTTCCCCGCCGAGATACTGCGCCATGAGCTGGCAGCCGTAGCAAATACCGAGGATGGGGATGCCGAGCCGGAAGATCTCCGGATCGACCTGCGGCGAGCCTTCTGCGTATACGCTCTGCGGGCCGCCGGTGAAGATGATGCCGATGGGGTCAAAGGCACGGATCTCATCCACGGTCATGGTGTTCGGCTTGACTTCGCAATAGACATTGCACTCGCGCACGCGGCGCGCAATGAGCTGGTTATACTGCCCTCCGAAATCGAGGACGATGACAGACTGATTCGGCATGGATGACGCTCTCCTTATTCGACAGTAACGGATTTCGCGAGGTTTTTCGGCTTATCGATCGCGCAGCCGTTGGCTTTTGCGACGTAATATGCAAAGAGCTGCAGCGGCACGATCTCCGCCGGGACGACGAACAGGTCGTCCATGCGCGGTACGAGGATCACATCGTCCGCCTCGGAATAGATGGCGCGATTGCCCTCGAGCGCCACACCAAGCACGCGCGCACCGCGCGCCTTGACCTCTTTGACGTTGCTCATGGTCTTATCAAACAGCGGCTCGTAGCACGCGACGGCAATGACGAGACGGTTCTCCTCAATGAGCGCGATCGTGCCGTGCTTGAGCTCGCCCGCGGCATAAGCCTCCGAGTGCAGGTAGGAGATCTCCTTGAGCTTCAAAGAGCCCTCCATGCAGACGGCGTAGTCCACATTGCGGCCGATGAAAAACAGCGACGGGTTATTCTTATAGCGCTCGGCAAGCTGCGCGATCTGCGGGTTGAGATCGATGGCGCGCTGCACCATCTGCGGCAGGATCATGAGGTCATCCGTGAGCTTTGCCGCCTCTTCCCTGCTCAGGCAGCCGCGCTTCTCGCCCAGATAGAGCGCCAGCAGATACAGCACCGACACCTGCGTGGTGTAGCCCTTCGTGGTCGCAACGGCGATCTCCGGGCCTGCCCAGGTGTAGATGACATCGTCCGAGATGCGGGCGATCGTGCTGCCGACGACGTTGACGATCGAGAGCACATACGCGCCCTTGGACTGCGCCTCGCGGATGGCGGCGATGGTATCCGCCGTCTCGCCGGACTGCGAAATAATGATCATGAGCGTATGCTCGTCCACGATCGGGTCACGGTAGCGGAACTCACTCGCAAGGTCAGCATCGACCGGAATGTGCGTGAGCTTTTCAAGCGCATACTTGCCCGCCTGACCAGCGTAGAACGCCGAGCCGCAGGCCGTGATCATGATCTTGTTGAAGCCCATGAGCTGCTCGTCGGTCATCTTCAGCTCGTCAAACACGACGCGGTGATCTTTCACGCGCGGGTCGAGCGTGGACTTGATAGCGCGCGGCTGCTCCATGATCTCCTTGAGCATAAAGTGCTCGTAGCCGCCCTTTTCGGCAGCCTCGATGTCCCACGCGACGCGGGAGACGGGCTTCTGCACAGGCTTGCCGGTGCAGTCAAAGACGGTATAACCGTCGGCACGCACCTCGGCGAGCTCCCCATCGTCGAGATAGACCACATTTTTCGTGTGCGACACGAGCGCCGTCACGTCAGAGGCAAAGAAGTTTTCGCCCGCACCGACTCCGATGATCAGCGGGCAGCCGTTGCGCGCGAGGAACATCTGCTCCGGGCAGTCGGCGCACAGGATGCCGATCGCATAGCTGCCCTCCAGGCGGCCAAGCGTCTTCATGACGGTGTCCTTGAGGTTGCCGTCGCCGGTGTAGTACATATCCAGCAGGTGAACGATGACCTCCGTGTCCGTCTCGCTATGGAACCGGAACCCCTTGGCCTGCAGCATCTCGCGCAGCTCCATGAAGTTTTCGATGATGCCGTTTTGCACGATGGCAAACTTGCCGTCGTTGCTCACGTGCGGATGGGCATTCGCCTCCGTCGGCGCGCCGTGCGTTGCCCAGCGCGTATGGCCGAGGCCGATATAGCCGTGAAGATCGCTACCGTCATGCGTTTTGGCCAGCAGATTCTTGATCTCGCCGCAGGCCTTGGCAAGCTCGATCGTGCTGCCGTCGAGCACGGCGATGCCGGCCGAGTCATAGCCGCGGTATTCGAGCTTCTGCAGCCCTTCGAGAAGGATCGGCGCAGCCTGCTGCGCGCCGACGTATCCAACAATTCCACACATAGTCGGTTCTCCTTATAGTTCTATAAAAATCCGTCTTATCCTGATTCTATGCCGACACCCTGCAAATACGTACAGAATGCCAAAATAGCATGCTAAATTTTATACCGTTTGGCGGCTCGTGTCAAGTTTCGGTTTCACAGCACGCGTATGTGATTCAAAATTAAATGCGCACCATAAGTTATGAGATTTCTTTCATCGACATCCAAAAGTCTTTCTTTTTCTTCTTTTAAAAGATCGGTTTTAGCCACAAGTTGACCATTTTTGCCCCCAAAAGTTGCTTAGGATATATAATTCATGTCATCATTCATGTCATCCAAAGTGGGAAGCATATATCGCCACCGTTTAAAATCTCCATAGCTTGTTATTTGTTTTCACACACAGCCGGTTATTTATTGAGCTTCAATAGCTCGATCAAGACGTCAATAGGCAGGAGCACCAGAAACAGCAAAACGTACATACCGCACATCTCCTTTCCGGGTCAAATCATCCGCGCGCATAGCGGAACCGTTTTCTGTCTCTAATATACAGCATCATATGTCCAATAAAACGGTCACCGAAAGCAGAATACGAGAAAAAAGAGCTTGCAGAAATTGCATATTGCCGCGCTGCATACTTCCGCATGCTCCGCAAAAAATAGGAGCGGGTCAAGAAACCCAAAACACGAAAAGGAGATGGAAAACGAAATGGCTACTTCCAACAGCAACAATCTGGTCAACCCCAATGCCCGCGAGGCGATGAACCGCTTCAAAATGGAGGCCGCCGCCGAAATGGGCGTGAACCTCAAGCAGGGCTACAACGGTGATCTGACGTCCCGTCAGGCCGGCAGCATCGGCGGTCAGATGGTCAAAAAGATGATCGCCGCCTACGAAAACGGCATGCAGTAAGCTGCTGCCATCCTGAGCAACAAAAAGCAGGGCCGCGGAATTTCCGCGGCCCTGTTGAGACTGTCAAAAAGTATTACTTTTTGACAAAGAGGCTTGCGGCCTGACTGCATCGCACGCACCGTCTGCCTTGGGCGGACGGCGCGCACGTTTGCAGGCCGAGCAGTATTTTCTTCGACGCACATGTCGCCGAAGAAAATGATTGGACTTTCTTTCGCCGCTCCGGCGGCGAAACTCTACGAGGTTCTTGACATACTGAGCAAAGATGTACATTTCATTTCCCGGGATAAGCGGCGAAAAACGCCTGGATCGCGTCCGCGGGTGCGGTGCATGAGCCCTGGATCATGGTGGGCTTGCCGCCGCCGCGGCCGCTGATGGCCGCGTTGATAGTCTTTGCCTCGGCACGCAGATCCAGCGTGCGGCTGCCGATGATATAGCGATAGCCATCCGCGTCGCTGCCGGTGAAGGCGGCGCAGACGCCGCCAGCGAGCAGCATACCGGCATTGACGAATTCGCGCATGGCGACCGGATCGTCAAAGCGGTCGATGACGCAGATGCTGCCGGGCGTCTCGTGCAGCAGCTGCAGGCGCTGCGCGTTGAGCCGGTGCTCGAGCTCTGCGGCCGCAGTCTTGAGCTGCACGATCTCATCGAGCAGGCGCTGCACAGCCGAAACAACGTCCGCCTGCCGCACGGACAGCTGCGCCGAGAGCGCCGCGATCTGTGCGCTCTTGGTGCGGTAATCGCTCTGCGCGTCCGCGCCGCACAGGATCGTCACACGGATGCCGCCGCGATGACGCATGACGGACGTGAACTTGATGGCGCCGATCTCGCCCGTGCAGGACACGTGCGGCGCGCAGCAGGCGCAGACATCGTAACCCTCGACGGTCACGATGCGCACATCCTCCGTGAGGTCAAGCTTGCTGCGGTAGGTCATCTGCGCAAGCTGCTCCGGCGACGGGTACTCCGTGCGGATCGGCACGTTGCGATACACGGCTTCGTTGGCCAGCTGCTCGATGTGCATGAGCTGAGGCCACGTGAGCTCGCCGTTATAGTCCATCGTGATCGTGTCTTCCCCGAGGTGGAAGCCGACGTTGTCAAAGCCATATTCGCTGTGGACGAGCCCCGAGATGATATGCTCGCCGGAGTGTCCCTGCATACGCCGGAAGCGCTGCGGCCAGTCGATCTCTCCGCGCACCTGCGCACCGGGCATGAGCGGCGCATCGGTATAGTGCACGATCGCCTCCGGCGTGATCTGCACATCCAGCACGCGCGCACCGCCGAGCACGCCGGTATCCGCCGGCTGCCCGCCGCCCTCCGGGAAAAACAAGGTCTGGTCCAGCACCACGGCATAGCGCTCGCCGTCCGCGTCGCAGCGGAGCACCGCGGCGGTAAAATCGCGCCGATGGCTGTCCAGATCGTACAGTTTCTTGGTCATGGTCATATCCTCCATTTCTCGAAACAGTATATCAGCATTTTTCGTCGAACTCAACCCTTGCATATTTTGGTCGGATGTCGTATTCTTGTCACAACATCAGGAAAAGAGGATACTTATGAACCAGAAACTCAGAAACCTCGTCTACACCGCCATGCTCATGGCGCTGTGCTGCGTGGCAACGCTCGTCATCAAGATCCCGACCGTCACCGGCGGCTATCTCAATGCCGGCGACATCGTGGTCGTGCTCGCCGCTCTGCTGGCCGGTCCGCTCTACGGCGGTGTGGCTGCGGGCTTCGGCTCCGGCCTTGCAGACGTGATCTCCGGTTACATGAGCTACGCCCCCGGCACGCTCGTCGTCAAAGGGTGCGCCGCCGTGGTCGCGGCGCTGATCTTCCGCGCCTGCCGCAAGAAAAGCTTCGGCTTCGCGCTGCTGAGCGCCATCTGCGGCGAGATCATCATGGTGCTGGGCTACTTCGTGTTTGAGAACTTCGTTCTCGGCTACGGCATGGCCGCCGCCGGTGAGATCCCCGGCAACGCCTGTCAGGCTGCCGTCGGCGTTGCGGGCGGTCTGGCGCTGTACTTTGCACTGAGCAAGGTTCCGCAGCTGCGCGAATTCGCCGAATCCGTGTCGGCAAAGAAAGAAAAATAAGCTTTCAGGCGCAAAACAGCCGCTTCCGGTCGGGAGCGGCTGTTTTTATTATCGCTTTTCATACCACGCGCACACGGATGACCTCCGGAATGCGGTCGATCCTTGCGATCTGGTCATCATCAAGGCAGCCGTTGAGATCCATCATGGCATAGGCGTACGCGCCGTAGGCCTTGTTGATCATGTTCTCCACGTTCAGGCCGGTGCTGCAGGCGATCTCGAGGAACTGGTTGAGCATCGTCGGCACGTTCTGGTGCAGGATGCACACACGGCTGACACCCATGCGCTCGAGTGTCGCATCCGGGAAGTTGACGGAGTTTTTGATGTTGCCGTTGGCAAGGTAGTCATACAGCTCGCGCGCGGCCATGACCGCGGACTTCTCCTCGCTCTCAGGCGTGCAGGCGCCCAGATGCGGCAGGGCAATGATGTTATCCACACCGACGACCTTCTCGTTCGGGAAGTCCGTGACATACTTGCCGACGCGGCCGGAGGCGATGGCGGCAAGCATGGCGTCGTCATCCACGATCTCGGCGCGCGACTCGTTGATGATGCGCACGCCGTCCTTCATCTTGGAAAACGCCTTGGCATCGAGCATATGGTACGTCGTGTCCGTATACGGAACGTTGATGCTGATATAGTCCGCCTTGGCATAGATGCCGTCGAGATTCACCTCGTGCTTGACATCGCGCGACAGACGCCACGCGGCATCCACGGACAGATACGGATCGTAGCCGCAGACGGTCATACCGAGCGACACGGCGGCGTTTGCGATCAGCGCGCCGATCGCGCCGAGGCCGATCACCCCAAGCGTCTTGCCCATAAGCTCGGGGCCTGCAAACTGCGATTTGCCCTTTTCAACGAGCGCGGGGATATCCTTGCCCCGGCCGTTGAGTCCCTTGACCCAGTCGATGCTGCCGAGCACGTCACGCGACGAGAGCACGAGCGAGCAGAGGATCTGCTCCTTGACCGCCTCGGCGTTCGCGCCGGGTGAATTGAAGACGACGATACCGCGGCGGCAGCACTCTTCCAGCGGGATGTTGTTCGTGCCGGCACCGGAACGCGCGATGGCGATCAGGCTCGGCTCGAACGCGTAGTCATGCAGGTCTGCCGAACGCAGGATCAGGCCGTCCGGATCGGAAACGTTCTCTCCGACGGTGCAGCCGCGCGCTTCGAGCTTCTGCAGGCCGCAAGGAGAAATATGGTTCATGGTCTTTATGTTATACATGGTGTTCCACCTCAAACTGTTTCAGATAATCGACGAGCGCATCCACGCCCGCCATCGGCATCGCATTGTAGAGCGAGGCGCGCATGCCGCCGGCAACGCGGTGTCCCTTGAGGTTGAGCAGACCGCGCGCAGCAGCACCGCTGATAAACTCCTTATCGAGCGCATCGTCCCCGGTGCGGAACGTAACGTTCATGTCCGAGCGCGAGCCCGGCTGTGCGCAGGCGTGAAAGAGCGCACTGTTGTCGAGAAAATCGTACACCTTCGCGGCGCGCGCATGCTTGAGCCGCTGCATACCTTCCACACCGCCCTGCTGCTCGAGCCATGTGAGCACGAGGCCGAGGATGTAGATATTCCAGCACGGCGGCGTGTTATACATTGAGTCCTTGTCGATCATGCGCTGATAGCTGTACATGACCGGCGTGACAGGCAGCTCGTGTCCGGCAAGCGCACGGTCAACGATCGCGACCGTGAGCCCCGCGGGTGCCATGTTCTTCTGCGCACCGGCAAAGATCACGCCGTACTTCGACACGTCCACCGGGCGCGAGAGAATGTCGGACGACATATCGCACGCGAGCGGCACGCCGCCGGTCTCGGGTATATACTGCCACTCCGTGCCGTAGATGGTGTTGTTGGCGCAATAGTAAAAATACGAAGCACCGGCCGTGAGCTGCAGCTCGCTCTGCTGCGGGATGCGGGTGTGACCGCAGGTAGAGGTGTCGGCCGCGATGTGCACCGTGCCGTACTTCTCGGCTTCCTTGGCGGCGCTGCCGGAAAAGTGCCCGGTCACGGCGTAATCCGCCGTGCCGTGCGCCCCCATCAAGTTGAGCGGGATCATGGAAAACTGCGACGTGCCGCCGCCCTGCAAAAACAGGATCGCATGTGTGTCCGGGACGGACAATGCGCTGCGAAAACGCGCCTGCACTTCCTGAAAAATGTCGGAAAACGCCTGACTTCGGTGACTCATCTCCATTACGGACATACCCGTTCCGTGATAATTGAGCAGTTCTGCCTGTGCCTGCTGAAGCACTTCCTCCGGAAGCACTGACGGTCCGGCGGAAAAATTGAATGTATCCTTTCGAGTCACAAAAATCGCCTCCTGCGCTGAAATCGCCCCATTGCAGAACATTCCGCATGGATTGAGAAAATTCTAACACCATCCGGATGACGCGTCAAACCAAATCCCCCACAAGCATTTGCCCGGATATGGCAGAGATTTTGACATTTTTCACAACGCCGCGCAAATCGTCCCCCGCGACGCTGACCAGACAATAGTTATCCGAGTGCCCGACCCAGCGTCCGTCCTGCTCCGTCTCGAACAGGACCGGCAAAATCTGCCCGATCTGCTGCGCAAGATAGCGCTGCTTGCAGTCGTCGGCCACACGCTGCGCCGCGTGCGCGCGCGCGGATTTTACGGCGTGGCTGAGCTGCTCGGGCATGGCGTCCGCCTTCGTACCGGGACGGCGGGAATACGGGAACACGTGCACGGCTGCAAAGCCGACCTGCTCCAGGAATGCCACGGCCTGTGCCTGATCGTCCTCCGTCTCGCCGGGGAAGCCCGTGATCATGTCCGCCGTAAGCGCACAGCCCGGGAAATACCGGCGCAGCCGCTCGACGCAGGCGAGAAACTCCGCCGTCGTATACTTGCGGTTCATGCGCGCGAGCGTGCGGTCGCAGCCGCTTTGCAGCGACAGATGAAAATGGCGGCAGACCTGACCGGTCGCGGCGGCGCGGCGGCAAAAATCCTCCGTGATGACCGTCGGCTCGATTGAGCCGAGGCGCAGGCGCATCTGCGGCGCGGCGGCGGCCACTGTCTCAACGGCGTCGGCCAGCGTCAGCGCGCCCGGAAGGTCCCGGCCGTAGGACGCGATCTCGATGCCGGTCAGCACAAGCTCACGGTAGCCCTCCTCGGCCAGATGCGCAGCCTGCCGCGCCATTTCATCCGGCGGAAGACTGCGGATGCGGCCGCGCGTATACGGGATGACGCAGTAGGTGCAGAAGTTGTTGCAGCCGTCCTGGATCTTGAGCATCGCGCGCGTGCGGCCATAGGCAGCGCCGGCAGGCAGCGGCTCAAAGTCAAAGCGCCGGAACGGGTTATCGACGCAGGTGACGGGCGTATGCTCACGAAATGCGCGCAGAATATCATCCACGAACGCCTGCTTGCTGCCGCTGCCGTGCACGACATCGGCGCCGATGGCGGCGGCGTCCTCGGGGCTGAGCTGCGACCAGCAGCCGCACACGGCACACAGTGCCTGCGGGTGCTCCTCGCGCAGCTTGCGGATCATCTGGCGCGACTTGCGCCCGCCTTCCGCCGTGACTGCACAGGTATTGACGACGATCAGATCGACCGGGTCACCCTCCCCTGCTGCCGTAAATCCGTGCGGGTGCAGCAGCGTTTCGATCGCCTGCGCTTCATACTGGTTGACCTTGCAGCCGAGGGCGGTTATAATATAGTGCATAAAAACATCTCCAAATCGAGGTAAGTGATCATGGTTTATCTGGACAATGCCGCAACGACCCGTGTCTGCCCGGAGGCAGCGGAAGCGGCAGTACATATGATGACGGAGTGCTTCGGAAATCCGAGCACGACCTACAAGCTCGGCCGCGAAGCCAAGGCCGCCGTGGACAAGGCGCGCGGTCAGATCGCCGGGGCGCTCGGCTGCCAGCCGGACGAGGTATACTTCACGTCCTGCGGCTCCGAGGGCGACAACTGGGCGCTCATCTCCGGCGCGCGGTCAATGCGCCGGCGCGGCAAGCACATCATCAGCTCCGCCGTGGAGCATGACGCGGTGCGTAAATCGCTCGACTTTCTGGAAAAAGAGGGCTACGAGATCACGCGCCTGCAGCCGGACGGCGCAGGAGCGATCCCGCTTGAGCGTGTGCGCGCGGCGCTGCGTCCGGACACGATCCTCGTCTCGCTCATGATGGTCAACAACGAGACAGGTGCAATCAACGACATTGCCGCCGTCGCCCGGATGCTGAAAGCAGAAAACAGCATTGCGCTGCTGCACACGGACGCGGTGCAGGGCTTTTTGAAGGTGCCGTTTTCGGCCAAAACGCTCGGCGCGGACCTCATCACCATCAGCGGTCACAAGATCCACGCGCCGAAGGGCATCGGCGCGCTCTACATCCGCAGCGGGCTGAAGCTGCCGCCCTACATCCACGGCGGCGGGCAGGAGCGCGGCATTCGTGCCGGCACGGAACCAACGCCGCAGATCGCCGCCTTCGGCGTCGCGGCAGAGATCGCCAGTGCGAAAATGGCCGAGGCTACGAAAACCATGGCCGAGCTGCGCACGCACGCCATCGACCGGCTGACGGCCGAGGTGGAGGGTGTGACTGTCATCGGCGGCGGCGCGCCGCACATTCTCAGCATCTCTCTGCCCGGCTACCGGAGCGAGGTGCTGATGAACTTCCTCGAGGCGCGCGAGATTTACACATCAAAAAGCTCCGCCTGCAAAAAGGGCGGGCGGAGCCACGTTCTTGAGGCGATCGGGCTGCCGTCCAACGTGATCGACGGCGCACTGCGCATCAGCTTTTCGCGCTACACCACGCGGGAAGATATCGACGCGCTGTGCGATGCGCTGCGCGACGCCAAGCAGACCCTCTTCCCGTCACTTCACTGAATCATCCTTCGTTTCCTTGAGCGCTGCGTGCGGTGCCTCCGTCGGCAGACGCACCGGGCGCAGCGTGGCATCGTCGATATAATCCAGATTCATGTATTCCGCGGTCTCTGTTTGGAGGCCGCGTTTTTTCAGCCCGTTATTGACCAGCTTCTCCAGGCCGGCATAGATCACGACGAACACCGGCACGCCCAGCAGCATGCCAATAAAGCCAAACAGGCCGCCGCCGAGCAGGATGGCAAACATGATCCAGAAGCCGTTGATACCGGTGGAACTGCCGAGGATCTTCGGTCCGATGATGTTGCCGTCGATCTGCTGCAGGACGAGAATAAAGATGACATAGATCAGGCACTTCATCGGCGAATCAAGCAGAATGATGAGTGCAGTCGGCACGGCGCCGATGAACGGGCCGAAAACCGGGATGATGTTCGTCACGCCGACGACCACGCTCACGAGCACGACATACGGCATGCGCATGATCGCACAGCAGATATAGCAGATGACGCCGATGATGGCAGAGTCAATGACCTTGCCGCTGATAAAGCTCATGAACGCCGTGTCCGTAAAACGGATGGCCTTGAGGATACGCTTGGAGGAGCGGAGAGGGAAAATGCTGTAGAGTACCATCTTGGCTTTTGCCAGAAACAGCTCCATATTCGACAGGACATAGCAGGCGACAACGAAGCCGATGAGCACGTCAAGAATGCCGCGCAAAACGGCATAGATGCCGGTCGTCAGGCTTGTGACAACCTTGCCCATGGACGGCAGCAGCGCCGTCTTTGCCCAGTCGAGCAGGCTGTCGGAAGCTTTCCCGGTCGCCGAGAGGAGCGCCTCTTCCACCTCGGGGTTGTTTTCAAAGAAGCGATTGATCCAGCCGGTGATCGTGTCGTAATACTGCTGGGAGTTGAGCACGATGCTCTCAATGCTCGTATAGAGCTGCGGGATGATGAGCCAGACGAGCGCGGCAATCAAAACCAGCGCGACCAGGATCGCCAGCACGACGGACAAACCGCGCGCAAGCGACTTGCTCACAGGCTTTTTGGGCCGGATCTTCTGAAGCAGCGGCTCAAAGAGCTTGCGCTGGAACATTTTCACCAGCGGCCAGAGCAGGTACGTGATGACCATGCCCCAGATGATCGGACTGAGGATGCTAATGAGCGTGCCGATCGCGCCGCTGATCGATTTTCCGTGCTGCAGGAGCATGAAAAACAGGATCGAACACGCGATCACGCCGAACGCCGTGATGCCCCAGCCGAAATATTTGTTTTTCGGATCAAAACGCTTCATAAATCGTTCTCCCATCGCGCCTACCGGCGCCTGTCGGTGCTGTCAGTAACGCTCTATATTTTACTATCATGCACTCGAAGCGTCAAGCGGGTAATGCTGAGCTTTTCGCACATTTGCGACAGGAAGCGGCGCATCTTGACACGCTCTGAACACCGCAATGTGCAAAAGGCTGTGCAAATTGTGGGGACACGGACTGCTTTTCCGCCGCGGCGCGGCATAGGCTGGTATGGAAAAGCAACGAAAGGGGCGGATAACATGAAGCAATGGATCTCCCTGCTGCTCACGGTGCTGCTGCTGTGCACGCCCGCGGCGGCGCTCGAGCAGCCGTCAGAGGAGGAGCTGAGCATCGGCGCACCGTCGGCGATCCTGATTGAGCGCGAGACCGGCACGGTGCTCTATGAGAAGAACGCCGACGAGCGCCTCTCCCCCGCGAGCGTGACGAAGATCATGACACTGCTGCTCATCTTCGAGCAGCTCGACAGCGGTCAGCTCTCCACGGACGCCGTGGTCACCGCAAGCGCCAACGCGTGCGCCATGGGCGGCAGCCAGATCTGGCTCAGGGAGGGAGAACAGATGACCGTCGACGAGATGATCAAATGCATCGCCGTGAGCTCCGCCAATGACTGCGCCGTCGCCATGGCCGAGCATATCTGCGGCTCGGAGGCGGCCTTTACCAAACGTATGAACGAGCGCGCGCAGGCACTCGGCATGGAAAACACGCACTTTCTCAATTCCACCGGGCTGACCGACGACCCCGCGCACTACACGACCGCGCGGGACATTGCCGTCATGTCGCGCGCACTGCTGGCATACCCGCGCATCCGCGACTACACGACCATCTGGATGGACACCGTGCGTGACGGGCGCTTTGGGCTCGCAAACACCAACAAGCTCATCCACGGCTACCCCGGCGCGACCGGGCTGAAAACCGGCTATACAAAGCAGGCCATGCACTGCGTATCCGCCAGCGCCGAGCGCGACGGCGTGGAGTACATCGCCGTCGTGCTGCACGCCGAGAGCTCAGCCGCACGCTTCCAGGACGCGCGGACACTGCTCGACTATGCCTTCGCCAACTATGCGCACTGCCCCATTGCAGCCGGCATTGTAATCCCGCCCGTGCGCGTGCGCTTTGCTGAGACCGACAGCGTGCAGCCGGTGCTCTCCGGCGCAGACACCATCCTCGTGCGCAAGAACGCAGCAGCGCCGCAGTTTGACATTGCACTCGATGAAGACCTGTGCGCGCCGCTGCCGCCGGGCGCACAAGTCGGCACCGTGACCGTGACCGACAGCGACGGGGACACGACCGTTATCCCGCTTACCGTTCCCGACGGCGCTGCGCGCATCACGACGACACACCTCTGGCTGCGGGTGCTGCGCGCGCTGTGAGCGGCAGATAACGGTTGCGAAATCCGGATTATCGTGTATACTGGAGATATCCTTTATGAGAGAAGGGATCGCTATGATCAAAGTAGACCTTTCCGGCGCTGCCGGATTTTTTGACCCCGCGGGGCCGGATTATGCGGCCGCTGCACGGGCGCACCGCGCCCTGCTCGAGCACTCGGGCGCCGGCGCGGAATTCACCGGCTGGCTCGACCTGCCGGGACGCATCCAGAACGGTGAGCTCAAGCAGATCCTCACCGCCGCCTCGCGCATCCGGGGCCGTGCGCAGGCGCTGGTCGTCGTGGGGATCGGCGGGTCGTATCTCGGCGCGAAGGGCGCCGTGGAGCTGCTGCGGCCGCACCCGCAGCCCGGCGACCCGAAGATCCTCTTCGCCGGAAACTCCCTGTCGCCGGACGCGCTGATGCACCTGCTCGAGGAACTGGGCGATCTGGATTTTGACATCAACGTCGTGTCCAAGTCCGGCACAACACTTGAGCCCGCGCTCGCATTCCGGATGTTCCGCGGTCTGCTGGAGGCAAAGTACGGCACGGAGAAGGCCAAAAAGCACATCTTCGCCACGACGGACGCCCACCGCGGCGTGCTCAAGCAGATGGCCGACGAAGAGGGCTGGGAGACGTTCGTCGTGCCCGATGACGTCGGCGGGCGCTACAGTGTGCTGTCCGCTGTCGGCCTGCTGCCGATGGCCGCCGCCGGCATCGACGTGCAGACCGTGATCGGTGAGGCGATCGAAGCCTTCACCGCCATGAGCGCGCAGTCGCCCGAAAACCCCGCGTGGCAGTATGCCGCCGCGCGCCAGCACCTGTATCGGCTCGGCAAGACGACCGAGATCCTCGCCTGCTACGAACCGTCGTTCCGGTTCATGGCCGAGTGGTGGAAGCAGCTCTACGGTGAGAGCGAGGGTAAAAACGGCATCGGCATCTTCCCCGCCTCCGTCGAATACAACGCAGACCTGCACTCCATGGGTCAGTATATTCAGGACGGACCGCGCACGCTCATGGAGACCGTCGTCTCGTTCGAGCAGCCGCTCAATGAATTCAGCGTTCCTTTTGCCATGGGCGATCCCGACCGGCTCAACTACCTCGCCGGGCGCAAGCTCAGCGACATCAGCCGCATGGCACAGGAGGCCGTGAAGGCCGCACACATCACCGGCGGCGTTCCGAATCTCGAGGTGCGCGTGCCGAAGCGCGACGAGGCAGGCTTTGCATGGCTCGTGTGCTTCTTCGAGCTCGCGTGTGCCATTTCGGGCTATATGTCCGGCGTCAACCCGTTTGACCAGCCCGGCGTGGAGGCGTACAAGAAGAATATGTTCTCCCTGCTCGGCAAACCGGAGGCAAACTGAAAAGTTATCGTTGCAGTCAGCGCGAAAACGTGATAATCTAGACACAGGGCACCGCCCTGACTTTCAAAAGGAGTGTGATTGACATATGGTCCAGCTGATCATGGGTCTCAAAGGTTCCGGCAAAACAAAACGTCTGGTGGAAATGGTCGCCACGGCCGTCCGTGAGGAATCCGGTTCTGTCGTGTGCATTGAAAAGGATAAAAAACTCACCTACGATATTCCGTATCAGGCGCGCCTGATCTACGCCTGCGACTATGCGAACGCGATGGGCTCTTACGATTTCTTCAAGGGCTTCCTCAGCGGCCTGCATGCCGGCAACTACGACATCACCCATGTGTTTATCGACAACTTTACGAAGATGCTCTCCGAGATTTCCGAGCAGCAGATCGCAGAGTTCCTGGCATGGCTGAATGATTTCTCCGAGCGCGAGCACATTCAGTTCACCCTGTCTCTGAGCATGGATCCTGCAGCGACCGGCAGCGAGATTACCAAATACATGATCTGACATACAGCAAAACCGCCGTTCTGTTCAGAGCGGCGGTTTTTTGCGCGCATTATTCGGCGAGCTCGCGGTACATGGCCGCAGCATCGTCTTTTTTTGCGTTCTCCGTGACGGCAAGCACCTCCACCTTTACGGTGCGCTGTCCGAGGGCGATCTCGATCACGTCGCCGATCTTGACGTCATACGATGCCTTCGCCGTGCGGCCGTTGACCGTGATACGCTGACCGTCGCAGGCGTCGTTTGCCACCGTGCGGCGCTTGATGAGGCGCGAAACTTTCAGATATTTATCCAGACGCATAGAGCTCCTCCTGACAAAAACGCTCCGGTCATCCCGGAGCGTTTCACATCGTTCTTATTTGGAAACCGCGTCCTTGAGCACCTTGCCCGCCTTGAAAACAGGCACGCGCGTTGCCGGGATCTCGATCTCTTCCTTGGTCTTGGGGTTGCGGCCGATACGGGCGCCGCGCTCCTTGATGTCAAACACGCCGAAGCCGACGAGCTGCACCTTTTCGCCGACCTCGAGGTTCGCGGCGATGGTGTCGAACGCCGCGTTGACGGCCTTCTCGCTGTCCTTCTTGGACAGACCGGTCTTTTCGGCAACTGCAGCAATCAGTTCTGCCTTATTCATGATGGTAATCCTCCTACTTCATGTTTATGTTGGCATATGCCATTTTATAGAATCCCGCACGGGTCTCTCACTGCCGTGCAGATTTCCTGCTTTCCTGTTCCGCACTGACGGTCTGCTTTGCCTGCTGCCAGAGCGTGAGCATCTGCTCAAGCGTGCACTGTTCAAGCGACGTACCGTCGTTTGCGGCCGCGGTCTCCATGGCGGAAAACCTGCGGATGAATTTTTCGCACGCGGCGTGTGCCGCCTGCTCGGGATCGATGCCCGCAAAACGTGCAACCTTCACGGCGGCGAAGAGCAGGTCGCCCAGTTCGTCACCGATCGCCTCCGTATCGCCGGAGGCCACGGCTGCGCGCAGCTCGCGCGTCTCCTCATCGACCTTATCAAGCGCCGCATGTACATCCGGCCATTCAAAGCCGGTCTTGGCGGCCTTGGCCTGGATCTTATCGCAGCGCCAGAGCGCCGGCAGGCTGCGCGCCACGCTGTCCATCGCCTCGGCAGTGGTCGTCTGCGCGCGCTCGCGCTGCTTCATCGTGTCCCAGTCCGGCGCATCCGGCTCGTCGCGCCGGAACACATGCGGATGCCGGTAAACGAGCTTTTTGCAGGCAGCGTCTGCCACATCGTCAATATCAAAATGCCCGGCCTCACGCTCAATATCCGTGTGAAACAGCACCTGCATGAGCACGTCACCCAGCTCCTCGCGCATATGCACAAGGTCTCCGGCGTCGATCGCCTCACAGGCCTCATACGTCTCCTCGAGGAAGTTGCGGCGGATGCTCTCGTGCGTCTGCACCTGATCCCAGGGGCAGCCGTTCGGCGAGCGCAGGTACGAGACGAGCGCAACGAAGTCGCGCAGGTCATAGCTTTCTTTGCAGAGAAAATCTAACACAATTTTGCTCCTTCTGCAACCCTTTTTTGAAAAAACCATTGAAAATTCAGGGTTTTCGGTGTTATGTCATCTGATATGCAGGACTTTTGCGAGCTTTTCACCGCGCGGGATCAGCTGCATATCCGAAAGCGTGATGGCGCGCGTTTTGACCACTGCGACAAGATATGTCACGACCGCGCAGGCCATCGCCGCGAGCATAGCCAGCGCCACACGCTTCCAGCTCAGGTCGCCGCCCATGACAGCGCTGAGCCCGGCATACACGCCTCCGGCTACGACCGCCATGAGCACCGTGCTCAGCAGCGGACGCGCAAGGCAGCGCCCGATGTGCAGCCGCTCATGCAGCGTGCGGCACAGGAAGAGGTAGTTCATGATGCAGATGACCACATAGCACGCGAGCGTGCCGATCGGCGCGCCGACGATGTTGAGCTCCGGCACTGCGATCAAAAACCAGTTGACCGCGACCTTGGTCACGCCGCCGGCCAGCATCGACCACACGGGGCACAGCTCATGCCCGGTCGCCTGCAGGACCGCCGTTGTGATGAGTGAAATGCACACGAACACAGACGCGAGCCCCAAAAACATCAGCAGCATAGGCCCGGCGTCATTGCTGTTCGGATAGAGCACGTTCACGATCGGGTCGCAGAGCACGGCGAGCCCGACGCCCATCGGCATGGCAACGACCGCCGAGATGCGCAGCGCAGACTCCGCAATATCATGTCCCTGTGCAAACTTCTTCTGCACAACCGCGGCAGCAATCGCCGGAACGATGCTGATCGTCATCGGCGTCACGAACGCAGCCGGAAGGTTAAAGAGTGTCAGCGTTTTCCCGTAGACGCCGTAGAGAATGTTTGCGTATGTCTCCGAATAGCCCAGCGCCGTCTGCAGACGGTACATGATGAGCTTGGTGTCGACGAGGTTGATGATGCTCAAAACGCTTGAGCCGAGCGCGATCGGGATACTGATGCGCAGCAGCGTGCCGAGAATGCGGCCGGCAGAGTCCGGAACGTCCGGGTTCGCGACCGGTTTGTCCGGATAGTGCCGGTGCTTATAGATCGAGACGTAGATGAGCGCGAACGCACCGCCCGCCGTGACGCCGAAGATCGCGCCCGCCGAGGCGACCGGCAGCCCTTTGCCCGCGCGCGTAAAGCTCCACGCGAGCACCAGACCGACCGCGACCTTTCCCACGACCTCAAGGATCTGTGAGACAGTGGTCGGCTTCATATTGCTCATGCCCTGTGCATAACCGCGGTACGTGCTCGTCAGGTACACAAGCACAAGCGCCGGGGACAGCGCCCAGATGCTCTGCGCCGCGCGGACGTTGTTGAGCATCCCGGCCAGCTCCGTCGGAAACAGGAACATGACCAGCCCGAGCAGAATGCCGAAGATTGCAAACGTCAGCCATGCAACGCGGAAGATCTTGCGCGCCTGCATGGGACGGCCGAGCGTGTCCGCCTCGCTGATCATGCGCGAGAGCGCGACCGGCATGCCCGCCGTAGCCATCGTGAGAAAAACGTAATAGATATTGTAAGCGACGGAAAAGTATCCATACCCCTCGTCGCCGAGGATATTGCCGAGCGGGATCTTGTAGATCGCGCCGAGGATCTTGGTGACCACCACGCCGGCCGCCATAATGGCCGCGCCGTGGAGATAGTTCTGCTTGCTGTTTTCCTGCAAAACGCGCTCCCTCCCCGCTGAAATTTCACGTGCCGCTATACTTTACACGAACACGCAGAAAAAATCAAGGGAACGCGATGCATTCCCTTGATTTGCAGTTGGATTTTTTCGATCAGGCCTTGCGGACGCTGTCGATGTGGCGCGTCAGGTCGAGCATCTTGTTGGAGAAGCCCCACTCGTTGTCGTACCAAGCCATGAGCTTGACGAAGTGATCGTTGAGCGCCAGACCCGCTCTGGCATCGAAGATGCTGGTGTGCGGATCGGTGATGAAGTCGGAGGAGACGACCTCGTCGTCAACGTACTCGACGACGCCGGCCATCGGGCCTTCCGCGGCAGCCTTGACGGCGGCGCAGATCTCTTCATAGGTCGCGGCCTTCTCCAGACGGCAGGTCAGGTCGACGATGGACACGTCCGCGCTCGGGATACGCATGGAGGTGCCGGTCAGCTTGCCCTGCAGGGACGGGATGACCTTGCCGACAGCCTTGGCAGCGCCGGTGCTGGTCGGGATGATGTTGCCGTGCACGCCGCGGGACAGGCGCCAGTTCTTCTTGGAGAAGCCGTCAACGACCTGCTGGGTGGCAGTATCGGCGTGGACGGTGGTCATGAGGCCCTCGACGATGCCGAAGTTGTCGTTGATGATCTTGGCCAGCGGCGCAAGGCAGTTGGTGGTGCAGGAAGCGTTGGACACGATCTTGATGTCAGGGGTGTAAGTGTCGAGGTTGACGCCGCAAACGAACATCGGCGTGTCGTCCTTGGACGGACCGGAGAGCACGACGACCTGCGCGCCGGCATCCAGATGATCCTGCGCCTTTTCCTTGGTCAGGAACGCGCCGGTGCACTCGAGCACATACTCAACGCCCAGCTCACCCCAGGGCAGGAGCTTCGCATCACGGTTGTTGAGCAGCGCAACACGCTTGCCGTTGACGATCAGGGCCGGGTTTTCGCCCTCTTCAAAATCAACGGTGCCGTTGAAGCGGCCGTGCACGGAGTCATACTTCACGGTATATGCCAGCTGCTCAGGCGTTTTGTCCGGAGCGTTGACGGCGACGACCTCAATATCGTCAGCGCAGATCGCGGCGCGGAATGCCAAACGGCCGATACGGCCGAAGCCATTGATGCCAATTTTAATCATACTCGTTTCCTCCTGTTAGATCTGCTGCGCACAGCACGCAGCGCATTTCATCATACGGCTCTATTTTATATCAAATCCGGAAAAAGCGCAACCACATTCTTTCCAATTCACGATGCGCAGTCGATCACAAGTGACAATTTTTCGTTCAGATTTTCGCAAAAACTTGTATCTATTGACGAGCTCTGCTATACTGATTTTTAATACATCTCAGGGGGGATCGGAAAATGAGCAATACGCACATCATCGACTCGCTCAGCACACTGTTTTCCATGAGCACGACAGCCGTGCTCGGTGCGCAGGAGCAGTTCATCGCATTTATGAATCCGGCGGCGCAGGAGCTCTTTCGCGGCGACCGTACAAATCACAAGCTCTCCGAGCTGCTGCCGGATCACATTACCGAGGCCACGGCGACGGAATTTGTGACCTCCGCCATGGTCGGCAAGCGCCATGTCATCGTATCCGTGACATCATTCGGCGCGTTCCGGCTCTTCTCGCTTGAGCCGCAGGACGAAAACACGCTGCGCGCAGGCGCACAGTTTGCACCGTTTCTGACGTCGCTGTCAGGCTTGCACACGCTCACGACGTACTTCCATGATTACGGCATGCAGCTGAGTGATGTGCACTTTCGCCACAATGCCGCCGAACTCAAGCGGTTTTATTACCGGCTGCTGCGCTTTGCGCTCAATGCCTCCACCGCCTCCGGGCTGAGCGACGGGTCGCTCGCATTCGCACCGCAGCTGTGTGACCTCGGCGCGGAATGCCGGATGCTGCTGGAAAACATACAGTCGATCGCCGACGACAACGGCATCGTGCTCGACGTGCACATTCCGGAAGCGCCGATCGAGTGCGCGCTCGACACGGCGCTCATCCAGCGGATGCTGCTCAACATCATCGCAAACTGCATGGAGCGCTGCTCGCGCGGCGACCGCATCCACATTGCCGTCACACAGGAGGGTGACCGCGCAGACATCATCATCTGTGACGACGGCACACGCATCGCTCCGGCGAAGCTCGGGACAATCTTCATCCCGCTGCGCGTGACGGGCGTGGACTTTTCCGATCTGAGCAGCAATGGTTTCGGCCTCACCGTCGCGCTCGGTGTCGCAGAAAAGCACAACGGCACGATCCTGCTCGAGAGCAACGCCTGGAACGGCACGACCTTCCACGTCGTGCTCAGTACGGTGCTGCCGGAGTCGACGCTGTTTCGCGCACCGAGAGCGCCCTATGTCCGCGCAGAGGAAGACCCCGTGATGATCTTCCTTGCAGATCAAATTCCAAAGACCTGATACGCACGATATCATAAACGGCGTGCCGCCCGATGTGGGCGGCACGCCGCTTTTTCTGTGATTACTTTTATCATTCGGTCAGCCAGCGTGCACGCAGTATCTCCCGCTCAGCCTCACCGACGCCGAGCGCCTGCGACAGGAAGGCGTCCATGCTGCCATAACGCGCTTCGGCCGCGTCGCGCGCGGCGGTCAGAAACTCCACGTCCGCGCAGTCGAATGTGCGGATGACATCCCGCTCTGCCTCCGTGAGGTCATAGTCCTTGACCGCCGTCAGCAGGCAGTCGGTCGAGGCAGCCATGCGCTCATTCGTGATCAGATAGTTTTCCACGATGACCGGCCAGTCCACGCCCAGCGCCGTCAGCAGCAGCATCGTGCCGACACCGACGCGATCCTTTCCGGCCGTACAGTGATAGAGCAGCGCGCCGTCCGTCTGCGCAAGCAGGAGCGCAAAAAACTGCCGGTAGTGGTCGACAGAGAAATCCCGCGTGACAAGGCCGCGGTACAGCTCGCACATGAACGCGCGCTCCTTGCCCGCCATCGTTTTTGCATGCGCAACGACGGCGCCATAGGGATCTGCCTGCTCCTCACGCGTCAGGCCGGCCGCCGCCTGCTGCACGATCGGACAGTGGATATAGCGCACGCCCGCAAGGACACGGTCCGGCTTCTGCTCCCGCTCCAGATCGGTGCGAAAGTCGATGACCGTACGCAGCGGGTATTGGCTGAGCGTGTGCGCATCGGCGTCCGTAATGCCCGCAAGCTCGCCGCTGCGCAGCAGCAGCCCTGTGCGCACCTTGCGCCCGTCCATCGTCGGCAGGCCGCCGAGGTCGCGCGCGTTCGGCGCGCCGCGCAGCAGATAGCGCTCAGAGATCAAAGAGTTTCTTTCCATTTTGCAGTGTTACCTCCGCGACTTGGTCTATCGTCATGCCCTTGATCTCCGCGACGCGCGCGGCGATGAACGGCAGGTTACGTGAATCATTGCGCTTACCGCGATTCGGCACGGGCGCGAGATAGGGGGAATCCGTTTCCAGCAGGATGCGCTCCACCGGGCAGGCGGCGATCACCTCGGGCGCTTTGGCGGCATTTTTGTATGTGATCGGCCCGTCAAAGCCGAGATACCAGCCGCGGCGCAGCAGTTCGCGCGCCATCTCCACGCTGCCGGAATAGCAGTGGAACACACCGCGCAGCTGCGGATAGTCGCACACGATGCGCAGGCTGTCGCCGTGCGCCTCGCGGTCATGCACGATGACCGGCAGATCCAGCTTGAGCGCAAGCTCCAGCTGCGCGCGGAACATCCGTTCCTGCTTTGCCTTTGTGGATGCGTCCCAGTAATAATCCAGCCCGATCTCGCCGATGGCGCAGACCTTCGGCTGCGCTGCCAGCGCGCGAATATGTGCGAGGCTGCCGTCCGTCCAGCTGTCGGCCTCCTCCGGATGCCAGCCGACGGCGGCATAGACGAAATCGTGCGCCTGTGCCAGCGCAACGGCACGCTCCGACGTGACGCCGCTGTCGCCGGGGTCGACCACGAGCGCGACGCCGCTGTCATGTACAGCGCGCAGCACCTCGTCACGGTCGGCGTTGAACTTTCCGCTGTCGTAATGCGCGTGGGTGTCAAAATACTGTATCATTCGGCGTGGTAGGTCGCAGCCGGGCGGCGCTTGTGCTCGCTGCGGCTATGATAGCGGTCGATGATGGCCTTGTCGTGCTCGTTGGCCTCTCCGGTTAGGATGTACCGATCGATGGCGGCATAGGTCACGCCCATCTCCTGCTCGTCCGTCTGTCCCTCGAAAAGCCCGGCTGACGGTGCCTTGCGGATGATGTTTTCCGGCGCGTGCAGCCAGGTCAGAAACTCGTAGATCTCCGTCACAGTCAGGTCGGCGATGGGGTTAAAGTCATACGCACCGTCGCCCCACTTCGTGAAGTAGCCCATGTACGCCTCGCTGCGGTTGCCCGTCCCGGCGACGAGGCGTCCCTCCGCCGCACCGATCGTGTAGAGCGTGAGCATGCGCAGACGCGGCGCAATATTGGACGTTGCCATCTGGTTGAGCGTCGTGACGGCGGAGAGCGTCTGCATGACGAGCTCCTTTTCCGCCGTGAGGTCGACCGTACGCGTCTCAATATTGAACTGCTCAGCCACGGCCAGACCGTCGCTCATATCCTCGCCGAAGTTGCGCTTGGAGGCGCACGGCATCATGATGCCGACCGTGTTGTCGCACGCCGCCTTGCAGAGGATGCCAACGAGTGCGCTGTCCTTGCCGCCGCTGTTGCCGTAGATGACGCCCTTGGCACCGCTGCTCTTGAGCAGGTCGCGGATAAAGGCGACGCGGTTTTCAAATTCTTTTGCATAATCTCGCATGATTTCCACTCCGTTTCTTTCGTTACTCCTGGATCATAGCCAGAAATTCTGCTTCCGTAATGATCGGCGTGCCGAGCGTGAGCGCCTTCTGGTACTTGGAACCGGTGTTCTCCCCGGCCAGCAGATAGGACGTCTTTTTCGACACGGATGAGCTGGTTTTGCCGCCGAAGCGTTCGATGATGGCGCCGGCCTCATCGCGGCTGAAGTGCTCGAGCGCGCCGGTGAGCACGAACGTCTTGCCCGCAAAGCGGTGGTCGACGACCTGCTCCCTGGACTCAAAGCTGACACCGGCCGCGCGCAGCAGACGCAGCTGGTGCTGCGACTGGGGATTTTCAAACCACGCGCGCAGATACGCCGCCGTCGTCGGTCCGACGTCGGGAATGGCCATGAGCTCGTCCTCCGTCGCCGCCATGAGCTTGTCGAGCGTGCCGAAGTGCATCGCCAGCACCTTGGCCGCCTTCTGCCCAACCTGCCGGATGCCGAACGCACACAGCAGACGCGCCATGCCCGCATCCTTGCTCTTTTCAATGGCTGTGATGAGGTTTTCGGCCGATTTTTTGCCCATATGATCCAGCGCTGCGACCGCCTGCGGCTCGAGGGAATACAGCTCCGCCGGCGAGCGCACGAGCCCCGAGTCGATCAGCGACTGGCACAGCGAAATGCCGAGCCCGTCGATATCCATCGCCTCACGCGAGGCGAAGTGTGCGATGTTGCGCAGCCGCTGCGCCGGGCACTCCGCGCCCGTGCAGCGCAGGGCGGCACCGTCCGGATCGCGCACGACCGGCGCGCCGCACTCGGGGCAGGTGTCCGGCATGTGAAACGGCACCGTGCCCTCCGGGCGCTTTTCGCGCACAACAGAGAGGATCTCGGGGATGATCTCCCCCGCCTTCTGCACGAGCACCGTGTCGCCGATGCGCAGGTCAAGATTGTCGATGAAATCCTGATTGTGCAGCGTGGCGTTTGTGACGGTCGTCCCCGCCAGACGCACCGGGTCGATGACCGCCTTCGGTGTGAGCACGCCCGTGCGCCCGACCTGCACGACGATGTCGCGCACGCGGCTCTCCTTTTTCTCCGGCGGGTACTTATACGCCACCGCCCAGCGCGGGAATTTCGCCGTGCTGCCGAGATACCGCCGCTGTGCAAGGTCGTTAATCTTGATGACCGCACCGTCGATATCGAACGGGAACGTCTCGCGGTTGTCACCGATCCAGTCGATACGCGCGCAGCAGGCATCAAGCGTCTCGCAGCGCCGGTACGGCACGACCGGGAAGCCGAGCGACGCCAGATAGTCAAGCGTCTGCGCATGGGTGGCAAACGTGCGGTCGCTGTCATACTGGAGGTTAAAGATGATGATGTCGAGCTTGCGCGCCGCCGCGACCTTCGGGTCCTGCTGGCGCACGGAGCCCGCTGCCGCGTTGCGCGGGTTTGCCAGCAGCGGCTGCTCAAGCAGCTCGCGCTCGGCATTGAGCTGCACAAACACGGCGTGCGACATATAGACCTCGCCGCGCACAATGAGCCTTGCAGGCGCATTTTCAAGCGTCAGCGGCAGGTTTCGCAGCGTGCGCAGATTTTCCGTCACGTCCTCGCCGGTGACACCGTCGCCGCGCGTCGCGCCGCGCACGAACACACCGTTTTCATACTCGAGCGACATGGACAGACCGTCGATCTTCGGCTCGACAGAGTAATCATGCGCCTGCGTGAGCGCGGTGTCCATGCGCGCGCCGAACGCGCGCAGCTCGTCAAACGAGAACACATCCTGCAGGCTCTCGAGCGGCACCTGATGGTGCACCTGCGCGAAGGTGTTGAGCGCGTAGCCGCCGACGTGCTGCGTCGGCGAATCGGGCGAGGCGTACTCCGGGTGCGCCGCCTCGAGCTCCTCCAGTCTGCGCAGGAGCACGTCATATTCAAAGTCGCTGATCTCGGGCGCGTCTTTTACATAGTAGAGAAAGTTTGCGCGCTCCAGCTGACGGCGCAGCGCCAGGATTTCTTCATGTACGTCCATAGTCATTACTCCACTTCCACATACGTCTGGGGCACTTTGCCGACGATGACCGTCTCGGCCAGCAGCGCTTGCGTGCCCACAGTCTCCGTCTGGTGCGCCCACGGCACCAGAATGTCCAGATCCATGTTGATATCGAGGTATAGCTGATATTTGCTCTGATTGATCGCAGCCGACACGAGCTCATTGCGGTAGCGCACGTCCGACGTCGTCAGCACAAGGATGCGCACCGGAAGCGGCAGTTTGAGACCGGGCAGAAAATTCACGCCGAAGAGCGTCTCAAGCGGGATGTCGAGCTCGATCTGCCCGTCATCACCGTCCATCATGCGCTCAAGCACGAGCGAGGCCACCTGCCCCACGCGCTCGGCGTCGATGCTCACGGCCGTGATCGTCCCGTCCGCGTCTGTGCGGTAGGTATAGTATTCGCCGCGCACCTGCGCCATGGACGCACGGACGGCGGTGTTGATCTTCAGCTGCATGAGATCGCAGGCGGCGTTCACGGCAAGCTGCGTGATGAGCTGCAGCACCGTCACGGTCACATACGCGGCGCTGCCAAGCACAGCCAGGGCCAGCAGCAGCGCCGCCACGCTGCGCCTGAAGCGCGGCGGACGATGGGCAGCCGGACGCCAACGGCGAGACGCACGGATCATAGCACTCCCCCCTGCCATGCTATGCAGGCGGGGCGCGGTCCATGCATTTATTGCAGACTTTCCACGATGGCGCGGAAAGTATCGCCGCGCTCGGCAAAGTTTTTGAAGAAGTCAAACGACGAGCACGCCGGCGAGAGCGTCACGGTGTCGCCCGGCTGCGCGAGACGATACGCCGTCTCGACCGACGCACGAAAATCCTGCGCTTCAACGAGCGGCAGCTTTCCCGGGTCATAGAATTTCGAGCCGCGGATGGCCGCCGCGATGCGCTGCGCCGTCTCACCGACGACGACCGCCGCCTTCGCGTGCAGACAGACCTCGTCGCCCAGCTCGTCAAACGGGATGTGCTTATCATGCCCGCCGAGAATGATGACCGGCGGCTTCGGCAGCGCGTGCAGCCCCGCGATCGTGCGCGTGGGGCTTGAGGCGATGGAGTCGTTGATAAACATGATGCCGTTGAGCTCACGGATGCGCTCCATGCGGTGCGGGACACCCGCAAAGCTGCGCGCGACCTGCACGCACGCCTCATGACCGACCAGACCGTCGATCGCGGCGAAGGCAGCCATGTAGTTTTCCACGTTGTGCGCGCCGGGGATGCGGATATCCGAAACGTCGATCAGCTTCTCCGCCTTGCCGCCGTGGGCGCGATAAATGACGCCGTCCGAGCAGTAGACGCCGTTTTCCACCGGACCGATGCTGCTGAAATAGCGCACGCTGCCCGGCGCTTCGGCTGCAAAGCGCGGCGTATGCGCATCCCTGGCGTTGAGCACAAGGACACCGTCGGGGCGCTGGCCGCGGTAAATGCTGCACTTGGCCGACACATAGTCCTCAAAATCCGGATGCACATCCAGATGGTTGGGCGAAATGTTTGTGATGATGGCCACATCCGGCGCACAGTGCATACTGTGCAGCTGGAAGCTGCTGAGCTCGAGCACGGCAAAATCGTCCGGCCGGATGTCCGCGATGCGGTCAAACAGCGGTGTGCCGATGTTGCCGCCGAGATGCACGGTGTACCCCTGCGCGCGCAGAAGCTCCGCCGTGATGGTCGAGGTCGTAGTCTTGCCGTCGCTGCCGGTGATGGCAAGGATGCGGCAGGGGCAGAGATTGCAGAACGCCTCCATCTCGGAGGTGAGGATCGCGCCGTTTTGCGCAGCCTTGCGCAGCTGCGGCACAATGGGCAGCACGCCCGGCGTGCGGAAGATCACATCAAAGTCCAGATGCTCGAGATAGTCCGCACCAAGGGCGAATTTCGCGCCCTGCGCCGCGGCCTCATCCCCGGCCGCACCAAGCTGCGCGCGCTCGCGCCGGTCGCACACGGTCACGTCACAGCCGTTTTGCAGCAGCACACGCACAAGCGGCTGATTGCTCACGCCGAAACCGATGACGCCGATGCGCTTGTCGCGCAGGTAGTCGATATAATCCGAAAAGGTCATGCAGACACTCCTTTTGAAGAAAAAGAATCATACAAAGCGATTATACCGCCCATTTGACGCGATTACAAGAAAATAAATCGCCGCAGCGCTTGACGTACCGCGGCAGGATGTGTAAAATAGTCGGGCGAGTGAGCCGGACAGCCGCGGGCACGAGCCGAAAGGCTGTGCGTGAGGAAAGTCCGGGCTCCGCAGGGCAAGGATAACGGGTAACACCCGCCAGGGGCGACCCTCGGACAAGTGCAACAGAAAGATACCGCCCGAGCGATCGGGTAAGGGTGGAAAAGTGAGGTAAGAGCTCACTCGCCGGCTGGAGACAGTGCGGCGCTGTAAACTCTATCCGGAGCAACACCGCGGAGGGACATATGGCCTGCCCGGCCGTCCCATGGAGGTGGCTGGAACGCATCGGCAACGGTGCGTCTAGATAGATGGCTGTCGATTACAGAACCCGGCTTATAGGCTCACTCGCAATTGCAAGCCCCCGCCGAACGGCGGGGTCTTGCTCAGCTTGTCAAAGAATCTCGTAGAGTTTCGCCGCCGCAGCGGCGAAAGAAAGTCCAATCATTTTCTTCGGCGATATGTGCGGCGAAGAAAATACTTCTCGGCCTGCAAACGTGCGAGCTGTCCGCATCCGGCAGACAGCGAGTGCGATGCGGTCAGGCAGCCCACCTCTTTGTCAAAAAAGTAGTACTTTTTTGACAGTATCTGCAGGGCCCCGCCATCCGGCGGGGTCTTGCTGTATGTATACCGCAAAGTGCCGTTGCGCAGCGGGCGCGCGCCTGCTACAATAGATATACGGCGCACACCGCTGATATTCGTCATACGGAGGCCGGGCATATGTACTACTCGCAGCTCGTAAAAACAGCGTGCAGCATCCTGTTTCAGGCGCACAGGGACGATCTCGACAAGGACGGCTACCCTTACGTGTTTCACCCGTTTTATCTCGCCACACAGATGGATGACGAAGCATCGACGTGCGTGGCACTGCTGCACGACGTGATCGAGGATCATGGGGATATGTATTCCTTCGCGGATCTGGAGCACGCTGGCTTTCCCGCACCCGTGCTCGATGCACTCCGGCTGCTGACGCACGCCGAGGGCGTGCCCTATATGGACTACGTGCAGGCGCTGGCGAAAAATCCGATCGCGCGCAAGGTCAAGTGCGCCGACCTGCGGCACAACCTCGACACCCGGCGGATCAACGGCGCTACGCCCGCAAAAAGGGACACTTACCTGCAGGCGCTGGCCTATCTGGAGAAAACGGAATGACAAAAAGCGCCGGACGGCCCTGCCCCGTCCGGCGCTGCGGTTTCATTCGGCGCGCAAAAGGATCGGAAAAAGAAAAAACCTGTAACCATTGCGGTTACAGGTTATTTTCTGGAGCTGCTACCCGGATTCGGACCGGGGACCTCATCCTTACCAAGGATGCGCTCTACCGGCTGAGCTATAGCAGCATACAAATCCCGCGGAGCTTTCGCTCCGCGGGTGGCGACCGAGAAGGGACTTGAACCCTCGACCTCTAGCGTGACAGGCTAGCGTTCTAACCGACTGAACTACTCGGCCTCGTCGCCTCAGCGCTTGTTTAATATACCAGACGAATCGACCGGTGTCAAGTAATTTTTGAAAAAATTTTCGGTGATTTTCATTTTTCCGTTTCAGCCTGTTTTCCGGGCGCAAAAATGTCTCCCGGGCAGCATCACCCGGGAGACAAACAGAGGAATTATTTCGTGATCTGGAACGAACGCGTGATGGGCGCCGCCTGATAGTTGCCGCCCACAGTCACAGCCGTCATGACATAGCGGCCGGGCTCGGTCGGCGGGGTCGTGGTGCTGGGGTAAGACTGCCAGTTGCTCGTGATGCCAGTGTACAGGCATTTCACGGAGGACTGGTCCGCGACCGGCTTCTCATTATAGCGCAGCGTCGCGCCGAAATCGAACGCAGCTGCCTCTTCCACGGTCAGCTTCCCGTTGATGGGCGCATTCCACGTCAGGCGCACATCGGATACGTGTGCCTTCACAACAAGGCTACCCATCGCAAAGCCGGTGTGATAGTTCTTGTTGTTCGTGACTGCACACACAGTGTAGATGCCCGCCTGATCCGGCGTGCCGAAGGCCACGCGGACATCGTCAAGCAGATTGGGGAACTTGTTGAGCGCCTCGTTGAGCTTGACGAGGGTGTCAATATCGATGCCGGCCTTCGCAAGCAGCTCCTTCACAGACTGCGGCAGATTATCAGCATTGGTGACAATGTCGTTAAAGAGCTTGCGCAGCTCGCCGACCGTTGTGCCCTCCTTCATCATCTGCGTGAGCGTCTTCTGGTGAAGACCTTCGAGCGTTTTGTCAATGAGCTTGATGATCGTTCCCTTTGTCAAACGCTCGGGCAGCTGCACGAACACGCTGCCGGTCACGTTGTTGGTCACGCCGCCAAAGACCGTGAAGATATCGAAATTATCGGCAGGATCGGTGGTGATAAAGTCCTTGCCGAGCGCCTCATCAGCATAGATGCTCGTCGAGTGCACCTTGACGGTGACAGGTGCTTTCTTGATCGTCAGATAGCAGCCATCCGGAAGCTCAGCGCCATTGCTGGGACGGTAGTCCGCATTGCCCTTGTAGGTCACGCGGATCTTATGCTCGCCCGCGCCGATCTGCTCACAGAACGAATAGTCTGTCAGGATTTTTTTGCCCGCGATCGGTGCCCAGCGCTTCTCGCCGGTGCCGACGACCAGGCCGTCCTTATCCGTGATCATGACCTCCGCTTCGTACTCGAACGTGAAGTCGTCCGCGCTCAGGGTATCCTTTTCGGGCAGCGTGGAGTCATCCCAGTTGATGACATATTCAAAGAGCTGTCCCGCAACGACGGAGACGTCCTTATTGTAGATGAGCGAGATGCTCGGCTTGAGGACGACCTCGGTCGGCTGACGGTTATCGACCATCTTGACCCGGACGCGCGTCTCCTCAAACGGCTTGTAGTCCGCATTGCCGCTCCAGGACAGGCGCAGGAGCTGATCGCCGAGGCCGAACTTTCCGGCCTTGATCCCATCCAACAGATCGCTGTCGAGCAGCTTGTAACTGAGGTCCTTATAGTTGGCGATCCTATCATCCGTAATGGAGGTGCCGTAAATATTATACTGCACCTTCACCAGATCGATCGGGTAGCTCGAATCGGTGCTCTTGATGAGCGCCTCACGCAGCGCCTGCTCGGTCGCGGCATAGTTGATGCTCTGGTCTGCGTTGTAGACGATGCCGACCTCGGTCACGCCGTCCCTGAGGTGGAACGGAGCGGGATCGCGGTCGAGGAACGTCACATCCATTTCCCTGTGGCAGCCTTTGTAATCGGCGTTGCCGTCGAAGGTGATCTTGATCTTCCAGTTGCCCTCGGAAATGGCAGGATAGCCGACCTTCTTGTCAAAAAGCGGGACCGTCACAAACTCGCCCTCGAGCTTCACCCATTCCTTATGAGAAACCAGCTCGGACTTGGCATAGTACTCAATGTGCACGTCGTTCACTGTCAGATTCGGCGTTCTGCTTGCAACGACCTGCTCAAAAATGCGTGCGCGCAGCGCGTTAAAGTCCAGCGCACCGGCATCGGTGTACGGCATCTTCACCTGGACACCGCTGCGCAGCGAGATGGACGAATCGAGCTTCTCCGCCTTCGTGAGCGTCACCGCAGCATTCGTATCCCGAACGCGGACCTGATAGTTGCCGTCGTCATTTTTGGCAAGCGCGGGGCAAGTATACTTAATTTTAACATACTTACCTTCTTTAACAGTTCTGCCACCGCCAATGGAATCCCAGTACATCTTATCGCTTTTCGATTCGATTCCAAGGTCTTTTCTCACGGCCTTCGTGTAATACTCCCACGTGAGGCTGTCGAGAAGCGCGTTCTGATCTGCCTCGCTCATCTGGTCAAAGCCGACGACCAGCGCCCGCGTCAAGGCACGGTTCACCTCAGCGTCCGACATACCGGACTTGATGATGGCCGTACCGTTTTGCAGCGAGTATCCGCCTGCTGCACGCGCGGCCGGCAAAAACGCACCGACCTGCGACAGCAGCAGCACCGCCAGCAAGCACGCCAGCAGACGCTGCAGTTTTTTCCCTGTCATAATAGTTTCCTCCTGTCATTTTTTTCGCCGGAACAACAGCCTGTGCCCATTCGGCTCGTTGTCCGTCACGATGGTAAGGTCAAAGTAGCAAATCGTTTAGAAAATGTCAAGGATTTTAATTGAAAAAATTGAAGTTTATGAGAAATTGAATATTAAATTTTAATTCGTTGCCAAAAGTGCATTTTTCCTCTTGCTTTTTCGGTTTTCGTGTGCTATATTATTTGAGCAATTAAGATATCCGGGTGTAGCGCAGTTGGTAGCGTGCTTGAATGGGGTTCAAGAGGCCGGAAGTTCGAATCTTCTCACTCGGACCAGCAAAAAGTCCTGTATTCTCAAGGAATACAGGACTTTTTCTTTTTTCCTGGCACACAGCTCGGCCGCGGTATGTCCACAATGTGTCAGCAAGCGCAGCGCATACGTTCGCCCGGCACGCAAATGTGCCGGGCGAACGGTCGTTATGGGCTCAGCCAAGCTGACGCGTCTTTTCGAACGCCGCCTCCACGGCGGCGATGCAGCTGCCGCGAAAGGCGTGCTGCTCGAGCGCGTCCACACCGGTGATCGTGCTGCCGCCGGGGCTGCAGACCTCGTCCTTGAGCAGCCCGGGGTGCTTTCCGGAGCGCAGGACCATTTCCGCGCTGCCGGCAAGCATCTGCGCCGCGTAGCGGACGGCCTTGGCGCGCGGCAGACCGCACTTGACGCCGCCGTCGGCGAGCGCCTCGATGAACATATACGCAAAGGCCGGGCCGCAGCCCGTGATGGCGCAACCGGCGTCGATGAGCTGCTCCGGCACGGGATCGACGATGCCCGCGTCCGCCATGAGCGCGCAAAACGCCGCAAGGTCCTCGTCCGTGACGCGCGCATTCGCGCAGTAGAGCACGACGCCCTGCCCCACCGCGCAGGGGGTGTTCGGCAGGATGCGGATGATCTTCTTATCCGCGCCGAGCGTCCGCTCGAGCCGCTCGAGCTGCACGCCCGCAAGCATCGACACGAAAACGCTCTCCGACGCTGCAACGGGCGCGGACAGCGACTGCACCACGCCGTCAAGCATCTGCGGCTTGACGCCGAGGAACACGAATCGGCTCTCGCGCAGAATCTCCTCAGGCGCAGCCGCACGGCAGCCGAGCCGCTCGGTCGCTGCCGCACTGTGCGCAGGGGTGCTGCACGAAACGGCGACCCGCTCCCCCGTCACCTGCCGCGCTGCGGCGGCCGCCAGCGCGCCGCCCATATTTCCGGCGCCGAGAAATCCGGCTTCATACTTGCTCATGGTATTTCCTCCTCAGCGGATCTGTCCGTCACCGCGGATGATGTATTTATAGGTACTCAGCTCGTCGAGCCCCATCGGGCCGCGGGCGTGGAGCTTCTGCGTGGAGATGCCCATCTCGCAGCCGAGGCCGAACTCGCCCCCGTCGGTAAAGCGCGTGGAGACGTTGACATAGGTCGCGGCGCTGTCCGTGCCGTTGATAAAGCGCTCGGCGCTCGCGGCGTCCTCGGTGACAATGGCGTCGCTGTGGTGCGTCGAGTGGGCAAGCACGTGCGCGATGGCGGCATCCAGACTGTCGACCACGCCGACGGCGAGAATGTAGTCGAGATACTCGGTGTCAAAGTCCTGCTCGCCCGCCGGTGTGCCGTCGATGATCTGCGCCGCAGCCGCATCGAGCCGCAGCTCGACCGGCGTGAGCCCCTGTGCCGCGCGGTCATCGACCAGCGTCTTTTTGAGCATGGGCAAGAACTTCGCCGCGACCGCCCGGTGCACGAGGCAGACCTCCTCGGCGTTGCAGACAGAGGGACGGCTGGTCTTGGCGTTTTCAATGATGCGCACGGCCTTATCGAGGTCGGCGTACTGATCGACGTAGACGTGGCAGATGCCCGTACCGGTCTCAATGCAGGGCACGGTGGCATTGCGCACGCAGGCGCGGATGAGCCCTGCGCCGCCGCGCGGGATGAGCAGGTCGACGAGCCCTTTGGCCTGCATGATCTCCGTGGCGCTCTCGTGGCTGGTGTCCTCGACGATGTTGACGATGTCCGCATCACCGCCGGCTGAGACGATGCCCTGCTTGAGCGCCGCGACGATGGCCTTGGCCGTGTGGAAGGCCTCCTTGCCGCTGCGGAGCATGCAGACGTTGCCGCTCTTGATGGCGAGCGCCGCCGCGTCGGACGTGACGTTCGGACGGCTCTCATAGATGATCGCCACAAGGCCGAGCGGCACCTGCTTTTTATAGATCTTCATGCCGTTGGGGTGGTCGATCTGCGCAAGGATGCGCCCCGTGTGATCCGGCAGCGCCACGGTCGCGCGGATGCCGTCGGCCATGGCATCGACACGCCCGCGATCCAGATAGAGCCGGTCGAGCATGACGTCCGAGATGTGGCCGCGCGCGGCGTCCATGTCCTCGGCGTTGCAGCGCAGGATCACGTCGCACTGTGCCTGCAGGCTGTCGGCCATGGCGGAGAGAATACGGTTTTTGTCCTCGGCAGAGGCGTTGCAGATGCTCGGCCACGCGGCCTTCGTCCGCTTGAGAATGTCGAGAGTCGTCATAGCAGTTCCTCCTCAGATTTTGGGATCAAGAATCTTGTGCCGACGCGCTTGCCGTCGACGATATCATAGAGCACCTCGGGCTTTTCGCCATTGGCGATGACCATCTCGCAGCCGGCCGCCGTGGCGATCTGCGCCGCGTGCAACTTGGTGACCATGCCGCCGGTGGCGAGCTCCGAGCCTTTATCGCCCGCGAGCGAGAGAATACGCGCGTCGATGACCGGGACGGTCTCAATGAGCTTGGCATCCGGGTCACGGCGCGGGTCGCGGTCATACAGGCCGTCGATGTCCGAGAGCAGGATCAGCAGATCCGCCGAGACGGTCGCCGATACGATCGCCGAGAGCGTATCGTTGTCGCCGATGACGATCTCATCCGTGGAGACCGTGTCGTTCTCGTTGATGACCGGCAGTGCGCCGAGCTCAAGCAGGCGCGCGAGCGTATTGTGAAAGTGCGCCTTGCGGCTGCCGCCCTCGGCCAGATCGGGCGCAGTGATGAGCAGCTGCGCCACAATGTGGTTATACTCCGAAAACAGCTTGTCGTAAATATACATCAGCTCACACTGCCCGATCGCGGCCGCAGCCTGCTTGGTGGGCATGTCCTTCGGCCGCGCGGACAGGCTCAGCTTACCGACACCCATGCCGATCGCGCCGGATGAGACGAGAATGATCTCGTGCCCCGCATTTTTCAGGTCGCTGAGCACCTTACACAGCCGCTCCATGCGCTGGATATTCAGCCGACCGGTGGCGTGTGCCAATGTGGATGTGCCGACTTTGACGACGATTCGCATAACGATCCCTCTTGAACATAAAGAATGCATCCATTATAGCGCATCGCGCGCGAAATTGCATCCCTTTTCATCTTTGCTGTGCAAAAGAACCGGAAATTTTTACGGCATACCATACAATAAATTATGTGGGAGTTGCCAAAAGGCAGCTCCCACAATGATTTCGGTATCATGCGCCCTCAGTCGGCGAACAGCGGCGTGGACAGGTAGCGGTCGCCGGTGTCCGGCAGAAGCGCGACGATGGTCTTGCCCTTATTCTCCGGACGCTTGGCCAACTCGATCGCCGCCCAGACGGCAGCGCCGGAGGAGATGCCGACCAGCACACCCTCCTTGTGGCCGATCAGTCGGCCGGTCGCAAACGCATCCTCGTTGCTGACCGGGATGACCTCATCATAGACTTTCGTATTGAGCACCTCCGGCACAAAGCCCGCACCGATGCCCTGGATCTTATGCGGACCGGCGTGACCGGCGCTCAACACCGGTGAGGTCGCCGGCTCGACGGCCACGACCTTGACCTTCGGGCACTGGGACTTCAGATACTCACCGACACCCGTCACAGTGCCGCCGGTGCCAACGCCCGCAACAAAGATATCCACATTGCCGTCCGTGTCCTGCCAGATCTCAGGTCCCGTCGTCGCGCGATGTACCGCCGGGTTCGCGGGGTTGACAAACTGCCCGGGGACAAAGCTGTCGGGGATCTGCGCGGCAAGCTCGTTGGCCTTCGCGATCGCGCCCTTCATGCCCTGCGCGCCGTCGGTGAGCACGAGTTCCGCGCCGTAGGCCTTCATGAGCTGACGGCGCTCTACGCTCATGGTCTCAGGCATGACGATGATGATGCGGTAGCCTCTGGCGGCAGCGACGGAGGCAAGGCCGATGCCGGTGTTGCCGGAGGTGGGCTCGATGATGACGGAGCTCGGCTTGAGCACGCCGCGCTGCTCAGCGTCCTCGATCATGGCCAGCGCCACGCGATCCTTCACAGAGCCGCCGGGATTGAAATATTCCAGCTTTGCCAGAATGCGCGCCTCGAGCTGCTGTTCCTTTTCAATGTGCGTCAGCTCCAACAGGGGCGTTTTGCCGATCAGCTGGTCTGCAGATGTATAGATATTGCTCATAAGAGATTCCTCCATTTTTGTCTCAAATACTATATATGTATGTCCGGTTTCGTATATGTCTCTGCGCTCAGACGCCGCAACAGTGCCAGCAGATGCACAGGCGGCCGGAAATTCGGTTTCTCACGCCAACGCCTACCTTCTCTATAGGTTAATAGGATTATATCGTCATTTCCCCTCCTTGTCAACAGGAAATCTGCTCCGAATAAAAATTCCGGCAGTTAACACTGCGTCTGTTAACAGACTGCACTCTATGATGCCGCAAATGCGCAGATGACCTTTGTGCACATTGCTTCCATAGCTTGACTTTTCCCATAGGCACGTGTATACTGTGACCATAAGTGTACGCAGCCGGTTGTTTTACCCTGCTTCCGGCGAAACGGCGCTTATGCAATCTATCAAAGGAGTGGAAACTATGAAGAAATCCCGCAAACTGCTCTGCATGCTTCTCGCTCTGGTCATGGTCGTCAGCCTGCTGCCGGTCATGGCTTTTGCAGCCGATGAAGACATCGCAGCGGAAGAGGTTGTCCCCGCTTCTGTCGAGGAGATCTCTCCGGAAACCGCCGGCATCATCACCGATGTCTTTGCCAAACTGCCCAACTATCTGGTCGTCGTCAAGACCCCGTGGGGCACGCTCGCGAAGGGTGCTCAGGTCGTTCTCTACAACCAGAACAGCAACACGATCGTCGCTTCCGAGGTCGCTACCTACGGCGTTGCCGTCTTCACCAAGGATCAGCGCCTGAAGGCCTACACCATGTCCGCCACCTGGACGCAGAAGGAGACCGGCATGACGTTCAAGTCCGCGCCGAGAATCTCTGTCGGCAAGGTTCTGGACATGGATGTCATCACCGTTTACCCGACCTTCAGCATCGGCCTGAAGGACACCGATCATGATGCGTACATCTCCGGCTACCCGGACGGCCTTGTCCGCCCGAACAACACGCTCACCCGTGCGGAAGCCGCGCAGATCATCTTTGAGCTCATGACCGACGAGTCCAAGGCGAAGTACGACAAGAAGGCCGGCAAGACCTTCATCGACGTCGGCAAGGACCACTGGGCTTACGAAGCCATCACCATGATGACCAAGGCCAATATTCTGGTCGGCATGGGTGACGGCCGCTTCGATCCGGACGCCGTTATGACCCGCGAGCAGTTTGCGACGATGATCGCGCAGCTGTTCATGATCAAGATCAACCAGCCCATCGCCGGCTTCATCTTCAAGGACCTCAACGGCGGCTTCGCTGACAAGTACATCAGCTTCCTGTACGCGCTCGGCATCCTTGAGGGCAAGGGCGACAACATGTTCGGACCGAAGGATTCCCTGACCCGTGCGCAGGCGATCACCGTTGTCAACAAGCTTATCGGCCGTCTGCCCGGCGAAGGCGCCACCAGCTTCGGCGCTGTTGCCGACCAGATGAAGACCTGGCCCGACAATATGGACACCACTGCTTGGTATTACGCTGCCATTCAGGAAGCGACCAACAGCCATGACTACACGCTGGACGTCAACTTCAACACCTTCGGAGACCTCAAGGGCGACATCTTCCAGAACATCAAGCACCCGGTCACCGAGCGCTGGACTCTGATCCGCTGATCAACCCCTGACTTTTACAGCAGACACCTTCGGGTGTCTGCTGTTTTTATCGTCCGCGAAGCATAAGTCCTCGGCAAAATGCCGAGGACTTATGTTTTATAGAGACGGAATCAACGCTCAGGTACGGTCGAACGCGGGGTTGACCGCATAGACGTTTTTCTGGTCCATCTTTTCCGTGGCCAGCCGCAGCGCCTCGCCGAAGCGCTGATAGTGCACGACCTCACGCTCTCGCAGGAAGCGGATCACATCCGTCACATCCGGATCATCGCACAGACGCAGGATGTTATCATATGTCTTGCGCGCCTTCTGCTCGGCCGACATATCCTCGGAGAGATCAGCGATCACATCGCCTGTCACGCCGATCGTCGCCGCCGTCCACGGTGTGCCGGATGCAAACTGCGGGAACACGCCTGCCGTATGGTCAACGAAGTACGTGTCGTAGCCGGAGCGTTTGATCTGCTCCGGCGTCATGCTGCGTGTGAGCTGGTAGAGGATCGTACCGACCATCTCCAGGTGCCCCAGCTCTTCCGTACCTGCCGGTGCGCCAAAAATGTTCCCCAGCCTGTTCTCATACCGCCGAAAATGTGCATACGCTCTCTTGGGGGGGATGATAGGATGCCGGAAATCTGGGTCTGCACCGCGCAGGCGGAGGATACGGCGCTGCGCATGGCCGCCGCTGCCTGCGCGCTGGAGCTCGAGCACGCCGTGCTCTCTTTGCTGCTCGCGCGCGGACGGCTGACACGCACGGAATACGATCGCTGCGCCGCACTGCTTGGGCAGGCGCTGACATGAGCGCCGGGAAAAAGCCGCTGCGCGTGGCTGCCTACTGCCGCGTCTCCACAGACGGCGACGATCAGGCGAACTCCTTCGAGAGCCAGCAGCGCTACTTTCGCGCCTATATCGCGCAGCAGCCGCACTGGGAACTCGCCGGGATCTTCGCCGACGAGGGGCTGTCCGGAACGAGCACGAAAAAACGGCTTGCCTTTCAGCGCATGATCGCCTGTGCGCGCGCCGGAACGCTCGACCTGATCGTGACCAAGGAGATCTCGCGCTTTGCGCGCAACACGCTCGACAGCATTTACTACACGCGCGAGCTCAAACGCCTGGGTGTGGGCGTGCTGTTTTTGAGCGACAACCTCTGCACGCTCGACGGTGACGCCGAGCTGCGGCTGGCGATTCTCTCCTCCATCGCACAGGAAGAGAGCCGCCGCACCTCCGAGCGCGTCAAATGGGGGCAAAAACGGCGTATGGAACAAGGCGTCGTGTTCGGGCGCGACCTGCTCGGCTACGATGTGCGCGGCGGCATGCTGTATGTGAACGAAGCGGGGGCACAAACCGTGCGGGAGATCTTCCGCAAATGCGTCGATGAGGGCAAAGGCGCGCACACCATTGCGCGTGAGCTAAATGAGGCCGGAATCCCGGCAGCGCGCGGCGGTGCGTGGCGCAGCAGCGTCATTCTGCGCATCCTGCGCAACGAAAAATACTGCGGCGATCTGGTGCAGAAAAAGACCTACACCCCTGACTACCTGACGCACGAGAAAAAATATAACCATGGGCAGGAGGATTATATCATCGTGCGCGAGCACCACGCGCCGATCATCCCGCGCGCAACATTTGAGTCGGCCGGGCGCATCCTCGATCAACGCGCAGCAGCACCGACCGGGCAGCGCAAGTACAGCCGCCGCTATCCCCTGTCCGGCAAGCTGCACTGCGGCATATGCGGCACTGTCTGCGCCGCCCGGAAGAAAACGCGGCGCGACGGCACCGACGCCATCTCATGGCGCTGCGGCAGCGCCGTGAAATACGGACGGCCGCACACGGACACAGACGGCCGCAGCCGCGGCTGCACCGGCGAGAGCCTGCGAAATGAGGACGCGCTGCGAATTCTGGAACAGGTGTGGGTCTCCCTCCCCCTTGACCGCGACAGCATTGCAGCCGACGTACTGGCAGCAGTCCGTGCAGTCACACCGCACGAGCAGGGGGACGCCTTGGAATCCGAAATCACTGCAATGCTGCGCGGCGACGCGGCGCTGACTGCGCAGCTGCTCGCGCAAATGACCGTTTACGACCGCACGCACGTCACGCTCACGCTCCGCGGCTTTCCGGGCAAGTGGTGCTTTGCGCGCACGCAAAAGGCGGCGTCTCCGTGAATACGGAGACGCCGCCTGAATTTGAGGACTATGAGATTCAGCGGGCAAGAAAACGCGACAGAAACTCGCGTGTCTTTGGGTTCTGCGGGTTTTCGAAGAGCTCGTGCGGCTTGCCCTGCTCGCAGATGACACCGTCGGACATATACACGACGTCCGTGGAGACATCGCGCGCAAACGCCATCTCGTGCGTGACGACGATCATCGTCAGCCCCTCTTCCGCCAGACGGCGCATCACATCGAGCACCTCGCCGACCATCTGCGGGTCGAGCGCGCTCGTCGGCTCATCAAACAGCAGCACCTCCGGCTGCATGGCCAGCGCACGCGCAATGGCAACGCGCTGCTTTTGTCCGCCGGACAGCTGCGACGGCCGGGCATTGATATACGGCGCCATGCCGACCTTCGTCAGGTATTCCATGGCGATCTCCTCTGCCTCCTTGCGGCTGCGCCTGAGCGCGGAGACCTGACCGGCGATGCAGTTGTTGAGCGCCGACATGTTGTTGAAAAGATTGAAGCTCTGAAACACCATGCCGACCTTTGTGCGGTACTGCGTGAGATTGAAGTCCTTGGCCGTGATGTCCTGCCCATGGTAGAGCACCTGACCGGAGGTCGGCGTCTCGAGCAGGTTGATGCAGCGCAGCATCGTGCTCTTGCCGGAGCCGGATGCGCCGATGATGCTCAGCACCTCGCCCTTTTTCACGCTGAGGTTGATGTCGCGCAGGACGGCATGGTCGCCGAACTGCTTTTGCAGATGTACCAGCTCGATCACATTGTCTGCCACGGCTCAGCCCTCCTTCGTGATGTGGATCTCGGCGTTGACGTCCGTCTGCGAGCCGAAAATCGTGTAGTTTTCGTTGCCGTCCAGCTTCCGCTCAACCCAGCGCAGCAGGCGCGTGACGGTGAACGTGAGGATGAAATACAGGATACAGACAACAAGATAGGTCTGGAACGTCTGGAAATTCTGGCGCTTGATGATACCGGCAAAGTAGTACAGCTCCGTCACGCCGATGACGTTCAGGACGGAGGTATCCTTGATGTTGATGACAAACTCGTTGCTGACAGACGGCAGGATGTTGCGCATGACCTGCGGAATGATGACCTTGAACATGGTCTGCGCGTGGGTCATGCCGATGGACATCGCGCCCTCAAACTGGCCGCGGTCGATGGAGATGATGCCACCGCGCACGATCTCGGCCATATAGGCACCGGTGTTGATGGACACGATCAGGATGCCCGACGGGATCAGCGGCAGCGTGTCGCCGCCGGTCGCGAAGGCATAGCCCCAGTAGATGACCATCGACTGCACCATCATCGGCGTGCCGCGGAAGATCTCGACGTAGATCGCAATGATCGCATTGAGCAGCTTGTGCAGCGCGCGCAGGACCGGATTCTTGGACATCGGTGCCGTGCGCACGACGCCAGTCAGCAGACCGAGCGCAAGGCCCGCCGCTGTACTCGTCAGCGCAATGAGCAGCGTGTTGCCGACGCCGGTCAAAAGCTGCGGATAATACTTGATGAAGATATTGAGGACATCGTTTAAGAAACTCATAGTTACTCCGTTTTTCCATTATGACGGGCGGCAGGCACCGTGCACGCGCATGGTGTCTGCCGCCTGCGTCGAGGTTTTCTTACTTGCGGATGATGACCACGAGGTTGGATTCGTAGTAGGTATCGGTGAAGTCGAGCTGCTCCGAGCGCTCAGCCGTCGGGCTCATGCCGGCGACGATCGCATCAATGGCGCCGGAGTTGACAGCCGGAATGAGGGAGTCCCACTCCATGGCGTAGATCTCGAGCTTCAGGCCCAGACGGTTTGCAACATACTGAGCGATCTGCACGTCATAGCCGTTGGCATAGAGGCCGCTCTGGCCTTCGCTGCTGATGGGCACGGCGCCGAGGGAAGTGCCTTCGGTATCGGTCCAGTTATAGGGCTCGTAGGCGCACTCCATGCCGATCTTGAGCGTGCCGGTCGTGGTGGCCGGAGCGTCACAGTGGACGGCGAACTCCGTCACGGTGCCGCCGGAGGCAAGCGTCACGATCTGCTCCATGAGCTCGGAGCGCTGCTCATCCGTGATCTCGGCCAGAACGGTGTTGATCTGGTCGCGCAGGGTGTTGCCCTTCTTCAGGCCGATGGCAATGCCGACATCCGCGGCCGTTGCGGTAAAGCCCGTGTCGTTGTTCTTGAACGGCAGGTAGGTCAGCTCGTCGTTCGAGGCGCAGACGGAAAACGCCGTCGGCTCTTCGGCAACATAGCCGTCGATCGCGCCGCTCTTGAGCGCGGTCAGAAGGTCGGAGAATTCGGGATAGGTGCTCGCCTGAACGTTCGGGATCTGCTCGAGCGCGTCGGCGTGGAAGGTGCCCGTCTGCGCGGCGATCTTCGCGCCGGCAAGGTCTGCGATGGACTTGGCGTTGCGTACGTCCACGGAGGCGGTACCACCGTTATCCTTGCTGCTGCCGCAGCCGGTGAAGCACGCCACACAGAACATGACGGCCAGGAGGATGGATACGATTCTTCTCATGTTTGCTTGCATTTTTCTGCATCTCCTTAAAAGTGATTCAAAAAAACAGGAGCCTGCGACCCGAAATGGTATCGCAGGCTCTCTTGCAAGGAAACAAACGTAAGAAAACCCTTGATAGTGCTCCACATACGAGGTATGTGACAGTCCTGCGCCTATTGAGCGCAAGCCCAGCAAGTCCGCAGCGGCAACCGCAAGACAGCTTCGGCGGAGCAGCCTTTCTCCCGCAAACGCTTGCCGGCGTATATTACGGGGTACTCATCAGATCCGCAACCTCTATCAGGTACTGCAATCTTCTATTTTTTATGGCGTCATCTTAATGCATATCTCGTGGGTTGTCAAGCCTTTTTGCATTTTTTAGGCTTTTGACGAAAAAACATGCATATATTTTCCCGCTTTTGTCTGCATTGCATCATGCTTCTATCTGCAGCGCCATTTCCGCCGCTTCCGTACCGATATCGGTCAGCAGCGCCGAGAGCTCCGGGTACGGCATGGCATAGCGCTGGCTGAGATAGCGCAGCGATGCGCCCAGCTCACCGTCCGGCCCGCCGTACTGCGAGCAGATGAACTTCGCCAGCGCGGGGTTGGTGTTGCGGATGCGCACCGGGTATTCGAGCTTTTTTTCATAAACAAACATCGCTTACTTCTCCTCCCCTTCCGGCTGCCACGGCCACGGTGCGTTGAGCCAGTCATAGACGTCTGCGCACGCGAGGTCCGACACCGTGACCGGCCCGTACTGCTCCGTATAGCGCTTGTGCCCCTCGGCGCGCATGCGGATGCACTTTTGCAGCGTCTCGAATGCCTCGCGGTCATCCGGATGCGTGTCAAGGTAGAGATTCAGCTCGCGGATGACGAAGTCCAGCGCCATCAGCTCACACAGCGGCGTGCTGAGATCGGCAGGCTTGTTGACCAGATTCATAAACGGCAGATCCAGCCCCGGAAACAGCGTGCCGCGTGCCAGCGCCATGCGCTTGTCATACGCGGGCTCACTCGCGCACTGCATGGGCGTCTGCGCCAGCGCCAGCGGCGCGCACTCCGGAAGCGAGCCCTGTTTGAAATTGCATTTGTCCACAGTCGTTCCTCCTTTTCGATCGGGCATTTGCCCCGCACCATCTTATGCGCGGTCGGTTTTTCCGGTGCGAAGGCGCGAAAAAGGGCGGCGCCGGATAGCGCCGCCCTGAAACTGTCAAAAAGTATTACTTTTTGACAAAGGGGGTTTGCGGCCTGACTGCAGCGCACGCGCCGTCCGCCCAAGACGGACGGCGCGCACGTTTGCAGGCCGAGAAGTATTTTCTCAGCCGCACATGTCGC
>ERZ857757.383-NODE-383-length-48547-cov-7.243133_pt1 | contig 48547 bp, 45 predicted proteins | sample MGYA00519764_ERZ857757 | MGnify/ENA primary metagenome ERZ857757 (study PRJEB31778, sample SAMEA3449359) | human gut metagenome | biome: human gut; feature: human-associated habitat; material: faeces | place: United Kingdom | collected 2010/2012 ...
GACAACAAGCGTCAATGCCTATCGCGGTATCATTACCGCTCCCGGCAAGAGTTTGGAAGTCCGTGCAAAAGCAGTTAAGAACTTGATCTTGCAAATGAAAGACAACAACCGGAAACGAGCGATTCAGGCCGATTCAATTCATGCTGAAATCCAACGATCTCCTTATCCGGTTATCGTCTGCGGTGACTTCAACGATACACCCGCCTCCTACACCTATCATCGAGTGAAAAAAGGTTTGACAGATGGTTTTCAGGATGTCGGAAACGGCTATCAATATACTTTCCGGCAGTTGTATAGACTGTGGCGGATTGATTATGTTTTTTATTCTGAATCTTTAAAAGGACAGGACTGTTTCTCTCCTGATGTATCCTATAGTGACCATAATATGGTTGTTTGGAGAGGATGTGTGAAAAATTAGTATGGCAATAAATCAACTCAAAGCAGGGGCATTCCTTTCTTATGTCTCTATCGGTTTAAATAATATTGTAGGCTTGTTGTACACTCCATTCATGCTGCGTATGATGGGGCAGTCGGAATATGGTTTATATTCCCTTGTCGCTTCGGTGGTAGCCTATTTGACCGTTTTAGATTTAGGTTTTGGAAATGCCATAGTTCGTTATACGGCAAAATTTCGTGCAGAAGGAAAAATTCGTGAACAATATGAAATGTTCGGAATGTTTTTTCTCCTTTATATAGGAATCGGAGTTTTAGCATTGTTGGTAGGGTTAGGTCTTTATTTTAATGTCGACTATTTATTTGATGCAACTATGGATGATAGCGAACTATATAAAATTCGCGTCATGATGTTACTAATGGTCTTTAATTTAGCTTTTACCTTTCCAATGAGTATTTGGGGATCGATTATCACAGCATATGAAAATTTTGTATTTCAAAAATTAGTAGGAATCGTACGAATTATATTGAATCCATTAGTAATGATAGCTATGCTTTTAATTGGTTATCGAGCTATAGGAATGGTGGTAGTTACAACAATCTTTAATGTAGTTACACTATTGATCAATTATTGGTATTGTAAAAAGCGATTGAAGATCCAAGTGCGTTTCGGACATTTTCAATGGGGTTTTTTTAAAGAAGTATCTGTTTATTCTTTTTGGATTTTTCTGAATGCCATTATGGATCGTATTTATTGGAGTACCGGACAGTTTGTGTTAGGCATGTTCAAGGGAGCGGCAGTAGTAGCAGTTTATGCGGTTGCTATCCAGTTACAAGGAATTTATATGGGATTTTCTACAGCAATATCAGGTGTGTTCCTACCGAAAGTTACCGCTATGGTGACAAAAGAGAACGATGAGAAGGCAATTTCTGATCTTTTTATTCGTACTGGACGTATCCAATATATTATAATGGTTTTTATTTTAACAGGTTTTATTGTTTTTGGAAAGTCTTTTATTTGTTTATGGGCTGGTGAAGATTACATGGATGCCTATTGGATTGCTTTATGTTTCTTCATTCCTTTAATAGTTCCTTTAATTCAAAATTTAGGAATAACAATATTGCAAGCTCAGAACCGAATGAAATTCCGTTCAACACTTTACGTTATTATAGCGATGACAAGTTTATGTATATCCGTCCCGCTTGCTAAACAATATGGGGGGATTGGGTGTGCTGTAGGTACGGCTTTGGCATTAATTGCTGGGCAGATTATCGCAATGAATATTTATTATTATCGAGTAATCCATATTGATATAATCCGGTTTTGGAAAGAAATAGGCAAAATGTCTGTTATACCATTGATTATAGGATTACTGTTTTACAGTCTGTTTAACGTTTATGAAATAAGTACTGTATGGATGCTTATAATAGGGATATTAGTGTTTTCATTAGTTTATATCCCTATGTTTTGTTTTTTCGGAATGAATTCCTATGAGAAAGGGCTTTTCTTTTCTCCAGTACAAAGAATCGTGAATCGATTTCTGAAATTATGATAAACATAGAAGATAAAAAACAATGTTGCGGTTGTAGTGCGTGTGTGCAACGATGTCCGAAACAATGTATTGTTATGAAAGAAGACGAGGAAGGTTTTTTGTATCCCGTTGTAGATAAGGATGTTTGTATTGATTGTAACCTGTGTGAGCAAGTGTGTCCTGTGCTCCGGCAAAGAGAGGAACGTGAACCTTTGGATGTGTATGCCGCGTTTAATAAAAATGAAGAAGTACGAATGCAAAGTTCTTCAGGAGGAGTTTTTACAGCTTTGGCAGAATCTATCATTAAAGAAGGTGGTGTTGTATTTGGTGCCCGTTTTAATGAAGATTGGGAGGTTGTTCATGATTATGTGGAAACAGTTGAAGGTTTGTCTGCATTTAGAGGTTCCAAATATGTTCAGAGTCGAATAGGCTGTACATTTAGTCAAGCTGAACAGTTTTTAAAGCAAGGACGAAAAGTCCTGTTTTCGGGAACTCCTTGTCAAATAGCTGGATTGAAGTTGTTTCTTCGAAAAGAATATGAAAATCTTTTAAGTGTGGATTTTATATGTCATGGTGTTCCAAGTCCAGGGGTTTGGCGTCAATATTTGAATGAATTTATTGCCCATCAGGGCAATAAAAAAAATTCAGTTTTCTCTCCCTCTAAACCAATTGTTCTAAATTCTATACGAGATATTTCTCGTATAGAATTTAGAAACAAGCGATTAGGATGGAAAAAATACAGTTTTGCTCTCACCCTCTCCGTGCCCGATGGGCACGGAGCAAAAAATACAGTTTTGCTCTCAGAACCCTATAATAAGAATATATTTATGAAAGGATTTTTGGCAGATTTGTATTTGCGTCCATCTTGTTATGCTTGTCCGAGTAAATGCTTAAAGAGTGGAAGTGATGTAACGATTGGTGATTATTGGGGGATACAGAATGTAAAACCAGAGATAGATGATGATAAAGGGATATGCTGTACAATTGTGAATACTAGTAAGGGTGTTTCTCATGTATCGAGAATAGACATGGATAAAGTCATATCTTCATATAAAGAAGTGTTTCAAGGAAATCCTGCTTTAATCAAGTCTGCTTTATTATCAGATAAACGAAGTGAATTTTATAAACATTACCCCAATAAATTTGTACAGTTTATTTCTCATGAAACTCGATTACCGATTGATATTCAGTGTAAGATGTGGATTTATAATTTGTTGTTGAATTTGAAGTTAGTAAAATGAAGATTGGAGTTATTACTTTTAGTAATTCAAAAGATAATTATGGACAGCTATTGCAGTGTTATGCTTTACAAGTTTATCTGAAAAAACAAGGGCATGATGCTTTTTTAATTCGTTATCAAAGGACAGTCTCCTATATCAAACAGAAAAGTAAAATAGAGAAATTTTTTAATTATCTAAAAAATCCTTTTGCTTATATTGATTATTATGTTCGGACAAAACGATTAAATCAGAATAAAAAATTGTATTATGATGCTTCTGGAGAAAGGAAAAGACAATTCGATTCTTTTATAAAAGATCAGTTGTCTTGTACAAAGATGTATGTAGACGATGAGATAATGCAATATCCTCCAGTTGCTGATGCCTATATATGTGGTAGTGATCAGATTTGGGGAGGGGATTGGGTTTATTATTTGTCATTTGCACCAAAAGATTCTTTAAAAATAGCATATGCTCCATCATTAGGTGGGTTATCTAGTTTTTCAAGCGAGTATGAGGAGAAAATGAAAGTGTATCTATCTCGATTTGATTTTATAGGAATGCGTGAACAATCGGGAGTTGATATGTGTCATAGATTAGGGTTTGATAAAGCAGTAAAGGTCGTAGATCCTACATTGTTGTTATCTTCGATGGATTATAATGCTATTCGAATAGAAACTAATCAAAATAAGCCATATATTTTTTTATATCTATTGGGAAACCCAATGGCCTGTGAAGTTGACGAAATCTATGAATATGCCCATAAGAAAAACTATGATGTAGTATATGTTGCCAGTCAAGGGAGATATGATAAGCATAGTAAACAGTATGTTCAAATAGGAGAATGGGTGGATTATTTAGCTAAAGCTGATATTGTAATAACAAATTCATTTCATTGTACGGTGTTTTCTCTTCTTTTTGAGAGGCCTTTCATCTCGATACCATTGATAGGAGGATATAAAAGAATGAATGGTCGTATTGAAGAATTACTTAGGGAATGTGGTTTGAGTAATCAGGTATATGCTGAATGCTTTGATAATATATCTATTAAAGGTATAGATTTTTCGAAGTTTCGTGAATATAGAGAAAAAGAAGAAAAAAAATCTTATGATTATTTGTCATTATTGTTATTATCAGATTTTGCGAAATCATGAAAAAGAAAATACTATTTATTTATGGTCAGTTAAATGGTGGTGGTGCAGAACGTGTTTTATTGGACATATTGCATAATATTGATTATAGCCAAAATGAGGTTGATTTTTGTCAGATTATAGGAGGCGGAACATTGATTGACGAAGTTCCGAAAGAAGTGAATATTATTTCATTATGGAATGGTTACACTTTTTCTTATAAACTTGCTGTACGTTTGTCTAATATATTAGGATGTGATTATCTTTTTAAAAGAGCATTGAAAAAAAAGATAATCAAGTCATACGATTTGGAAATAAGTTTTTTGGAGGGATTTCCATTAAAGATTCATGCAATGATGGATACTACTGCAAAAAAAGTCACATGGGTTCATTGTGATTTATTAAGGTTTCCTTATACGGATAGCCAGTTTCGTGCTGGAGAACAGCTGGCAGCTTACAATAAAATGGATACTGTTGTTTGTGTTGCTAATGATACTAAAAAGGCTTTCGAACAGCGTTTCCCGACTTGTACCTCAAAGGTCATGGTTATTTATAATCCTGTTGATAGAGAAAAAATATTAAGGTTATCAAAGGCTTTTACGCCTGAAAAAAAAGGTCAATTTACGATTGTTACTTCTGGAAGATTGGCTCTTCAAAAAAAAACAGATAGGGTTTTACGAGTCGCTAAACGTTTTAAAGAAGAGCAAATTAATGTTCGGTTTCAAATCGTTGGTGATGGAGAGTTGAAGCAGGAACTTTTGGAAATGCGAAAACAATTGGATGTGGAAGATATAGTTGAATTTTTAGGTTTCCAGAAGAATCCTTTTCCTTATATCAAACAGGCAGATATGATGTTTTGTTGTTCGGGCTACGAAGGTTTTTGTTTAGTGATTTGCGAAGCGATGTGCTTAGGAGTACCGGTCGTATCTACTAAAACCTCTGGGCCAATTGAAATATTGGATAATAATCAATATGGATTATTGTGTGAGCACGATGATAAAGCGATGTATGAGGCGGTAAAGCGGATGTATGAAGATAAAGAGTTACGGGATTATTACAGTAGGCAGGGGGAAAAGCGTATTTTGGATTTTAGCCCACAAATAATCGTATCAGGAATAGACAAATTGTAAAAATGATATATGGATATAAATAATAAAACGATAGTTTTTGTTTGTCAATATGCGGCTCCTTATGAGGGAAATTTTATTCTTTCGTTGAAAGCTTTGGAAAGTAAACTGATGGAACAATTTCAGGCTAAAGCGATATATGTCTTTCCGAACAATGCAAAAACACAAGTATGGATGATGAGCTTTCTGAAAGCTCATAAGGTTCACTTCAAGTGAACCTTATGAGTCTATAAATGAATTAGTGCGGATATTTGAGGATGAACATGCTGATTTGTGTCATACCCATTTTGATGGGTATGATATCCCTGTTGTAAAAGCCGCTAAAATTTTTCAAAGGAAACGAGGATGTTTAATTCAAATCGTTTGGCATTTACATAATGAATTATGGTATCAAAAAAATATTTTGAAAAAATTCTATCAGTTGTATTGCTTTTGGCGGCACTATTTTTATTATGCACAAAATGTTTCTATGATAGCAGTGAGTTCTGTTGTACTCCGCTTTGTGCATAAATATAAACATTTGTATAGACATGAGGTGGTTATACCTAATGGTATTGATGTCATTCGTTTACAAATTGGGAGTAAACATTCAAATAAAGTTTCCTCTGGTTTGTTTACTTTCTTAGCATTTGGTGGAAGAAATATCCAAAAAAGAATAGATTTGTTGCTTGAAGCAGGAATTCTACTAAATAAGAAAAGGAGAGGTCATTTTAAAATTATCCTTACGGAAGGAACAGACACAAGAGATATTGTATCGTTATTTTTCAAGGGGAAGAATCCTGAATGGCTGAAGTTGGTGAAGCAACGAGATAATATTGTAGAATTGTTTGAGGAAAGTTCTTGTTTTGTCTCAACTTCGACAGCTGAAACATTTTCTTATGCTATAGCTGAAGCTTCGATATGGGGGCTTCCAGTGATTCAGTCGGATATTGAAGGAACATTATGGAATGCAGGAAATCCATCGAGCTATTTGTTCAAATCATTGGATGTAGGAGATTTGGTAAGCAAGATGGAATATGTAATGGACTTGGATAGTGTTAAATTGAAAGAAGCTTGTGCTATTTCTCAGCAGAATAATTTGAAAAGTTATACTCTAGATGCATGGTCTGATAAAATTATACAATTCTATCAAACAATAAATCAAGTTTAAAATATGACTAATATAAAAAGCTGGAAAGAATTTAAGTATTATGTAAAAAGTGATTTGTATAGGTATATGACATCGTGTACTTTGCGTTCTTTTTTACGTGCTTATTTTATTCCGGGATTTAAGTATACATTTTGGCTTCGGACTTGTCAATGGTGTAAATCTACAAATAAAATAGTATTATTCCTTTTTGCTCGGTTATTGTTAAGGCATTATTCAATTAAATATGGGATCATGATCCCATATCAAACCTCGATAGCACGGGGTTTATATATTGGACATATGTCTTGTATTGTAGTAAACTCTTGTGTGGTTATAGGGAAAAATGTAAATCTTTCACAAGGAGTGACGATTGGACAAAAAAATGGTGGAAGTAGAGAGGGAGTACCTGTTATTGGAGATGCAGTTTATATTGCTGCTGGTGCTAAGGTAATCGGTAAATGTAGGATTGGAAATAGGGCGGTGATTGGAGCTAATGCGGTGGTGACAAGTGATGTATGTGAAAATTCGGTTGTCGTGGGATGTCCTGCTAAAGTTGTATCCAATAAAGGTTCCTATGATTATGTGGGAAGTTTTTTTGATTGATGAGAGGATGAAAAAAAGTATATTATTTCTTATTGGAAATTTGGAATCAGGAGGAGTTTCAAAAAGCATGGTCAGTTTGTTGAATACGATTGATCGGCAGAAATATGATGTGTCGTTATGGATGGGTAGTCCTATGGGGTTATTTTATGGATTGTTGCCTAAAGATATAACATTATTGTCTGATGATCGAATTACGTTTCTGTTAAAAGGAAAAACTGGATTATATTCATTGTTGAAACGTGGTCATCTTTTGTTGTTTATAGGAAGTTTATTACGCTTATTTTTATCTTGTGTAAATAAATCATACGCGGGATGGTTGTTGGCTAAATTAATGCCAATAATTGAAAACAAAGAGTATGACTTGATTGTAGATTATAACGGACAACATCAATTATACTATATGGTAGACAAACTGAAAGGGAAAAAGAAAATTTCTTTTTTTCATAGTGATTATGCAAAATGGTCTTACTATTATCAAATGGATCGATATTATTATTCTAAAGTCGATTTTATTTATACAATATCTGATGTTTGTGTACAGTCGTTAAAATCTTTTTTTCCGAATCAAGTTCATAAAATACAATTGATGGAGAATATTACTTCTCCTCAGTTGATTCAGCGGATGTCTAATGAACAAATTTTAGATATGAGTATGGATGAACAAACAAAGTCTTTTTTGACAATAGGGCATATATCAGTGAAAAAAGGTACTGATTTGGCTATAAAAGCTGCTGCAATTTTGAAAAAGAAAGGGATAAAATTTAAGTGGTTTTTTTTGGGAAAAGAAATTGAAAATTTTAAAGATTTGATAAATCAATTAGATTTGACTGAGAATATTATTTATTTAGGAATGCACTCTAATCCATATCCTTATCTCAAGCGAGCTGATATCTATATTCATCCTTCACAATTTGAAGGAAAATCCATAGCATTAGATGAAGCAAAAATATTATGTAAACCGATTGTTGTAACCAATTTTTCGACAGTAAAAGACCAATTTGAAGATAGAGTAAATGCTTCTATTTGTGATATGAATCCAAATAGTTTAAGTGATGCAATAATAGAGTTGTTGGATGATGAATATTTGAAAAATAAATACAAAAAATACTTATGTAGTCATTTGATTGATAATTCAAATGAAATAAATAAGATTTATCAAATTATAGAAGATAAATGAGTGTATCTTTTTTCTATCATTTAATGTTTGTGATTACATTATTATCTTGTATATATATGTTATCACAAACTGCCAAAGGTGAATATTTGATTAAAACTTTTGGTAAAATAGGATCAATTTCCTTGTTGATAATAGTAGTTACAGTTTTAGCTACATTACCTATACATTGGAATTCAGGTGGAGACCGAGAATTGTATGCGAATGCTTTTATCCAAATGCAAATGGGGTTTAACGAAGGTATAAGTAATGATAGATTATTTAGTATATATACCAAAATATCTTCGTATATTGTGGATTATGCTGGATGGTTTTTTTTAACAGCATTTATTTATTGTATTAATCATTATAAATTAGCACAAAAGGTATCTAAAGAATATACATATATAATTATATTAATGTTTTTTACATCTTTTATGTTTTATAGTTATGGTGTTAATACAATAAGGGCGGGCTTTGCAGCATCATTTCTTTTATTAGCTATTGCTAATTTTAAGCGAGTAACCTTATTTTATTTATTTATATTTGTTGCAATTGGTTGTCATAAATCTATGATGATACCAGGATTAGCTCTTATTCTTTCTAAATACTTTAATCGTACACGTTTATTTTTCTATGGGTGGTTACTGTCTGTATTATTATCAGCCGTATTTGGAACTTATTTTGAAGCCTTATTTGCTTCTATGGCAATAGACTCTCGAACATCTTATTTGATGGTTGCCGCAGATGATACGCATTATAAAGTAGACTTTCGTATAGATTTTATATTGTATAGTTGTTTGCCTATTTTTATGGGATATTATTATGTTGTAAAAAAGAATTTTAAAGATGAACTTTATTCCCTATTTTTGAATACATATATTTTGGCAAATGCTTTTTGGGTACTAGTGATACGAGCCAATTTTTCAGATAGATTTGCTTATCTTTCTTGGTTTATTTATCCGATTATTTTGATTTATCCATTATTAAAAATAAGGCTGTTCCCTAATCAAAATAGAGTAATAGTATTAGTTGTTTTTTTGCATGAGTTGTTTACATACATAATGTTTTTAAGATAAATGATAACAATTTTCACTCCAACGTACAATCGTGCTTATATTATAGACAAATTATATGAAAGTCTATGCAGTCAGTCTTGTAAAGATTTTGAATGGTTGATTGTCGATGATGGAAGTTCAGATGAAACAGAGTTATTAATTGATTCTTTCGTTAAAGAAAATAGAATAGTTATTCGTTACATCAAACAAAAAAATAGTGGTAAACATATAGCAATTAATAGAGGACTTGAGTTAGCTCGTGGAGAATTATTTTTTATTGTAGATAGTGATGATCATTTGTCATTTGATGCAGTCGAAAAATTGATTTATTATTATCAACAAATTGCATTGGACGATTCTTTTGTTGGAGTATCGGGGGTTCGGGTTACATTTGAAGGAGTTCGAATAGGTGGAATGTTTAATTATGAAACATTAGATTGTTCTTCTTTAGATTTAAGATTAAAGTATAATATAGGGGGGGATATGGCAGAAGCTTTTAAGACTGCTATATTAAAACAATATCCTTTTCCTGTGTTTGAGAAGGAACGATTTTGTCCAGAAGCTTTGATTTGGAATCGGCTGTCAATGAATTATAAGATTCGATTTACAAAAGAGAAGATTTATAAATGTGAATACCGTGCAGATGGACTAACAGCAAAAATCGTGAAATTACGAATGAATAGTCCTTTAGCATCGATGTTATATTATTCAGAGTTATATAAAATGCCTATTCCTTTTGATCAAAAACTGAAAGCTGCTATCAACTATTGGCGTTTTGCTCTTTGCTCAAAGGAAAAATTTGCAGACAAGGTGAAACAGATTGGTTGGGTATCTTTATTATTGTTCCCGTTAGGATTATTGTTCCATTTAAAAGATTTGCGTTCATGAAAATCCTTCAAGTAATTACTTCTCTCCATATTGGTGGTGCAGAAAAACTAATCGTAGATATGGTCCCTTTGTATCAAGAACTTGGATACCAGGTAGATGTCCTGTTGTTTGATGGTACGGAAACACCTTTTAAAAGGCAATTGCGAGCTAAGGGAGTGACTATTTATGAATTAGGTAAAGGTGGATCAGTGTATAATCCATTATATATATTCAAATTGATCCCCTTTTTGCGTAAGTATGATATTGTACATACACATAATACTGCCTGTCAGTTGTTTGCAGCTATAGGTAGCGTGTTATGTTCGGTGGTGCTTGTCACCACCGAACATAACACTTCCAATCGGAGACGTGACTGGAAGTGGTATAAATTATTGGATAAGTGGATGTATAGCAGGTATAGATCTATAATTTGTATTTCAGATAAAGCACGTGAAAATCTTTGTCTTTATTTAGAGACAAGTAAATTTATTAAAACAATTTACAATGGGATTGATTTGAAGTGTTTCCAGGAGGTGCAGGCAGACACATCTTTTCGTAATGGTAAGACTGTTGTTACGATGGTTGCAGGTTTTCGTTATCAGAAAGACCAAGATACATTGATAAAGGCTTTTCAATATTTGCCAGCTGAGCAGTATGAGTTGTGGCTGGTGGGAGATGGAGAAAGGCGTTCTGTATTGGAAGATTTGGTTAGTCAACTTGGGCTTCAGGATAATGTTCGTTTTTGGGGTATTCGAAGTGATATTCCGGTTATCTTGAAGTCGTCAGACATAATTGTGATGTCTTCTCACTTTGAAGGTCTCTCTTTATCGAGTATAGAAGGGATGGCTGTCGGAAAACCTTTTGTAGCGAGCGATGTTGATGGTCTACATGAGATAACGGAGAATGCAGGAATCCTTTTTCCACATGGTGATGTGAAAGTTTTGGCTGAGACGATTCAGAAATTGATGGCTGATGGGGATTATTATGGGCGAATTGCTGAACAATGTATGCTTCGTGTCTCTGAATATAACATACGGAATACAGTGGTGGCTTATTTGGAAATATACAAACAGTTGATGAAATAGTTAGTTTATGGATTTGAAAAAAGAACAGCAAATTTTGCTTAGTAAACAGAGAATTAAGTATATTGATGCATTGCGTGGATTTACGATGTTCTTAGTTGTTTTACAGCATATAGAAAGTATAGGTTTTGGGATACATCCTTACGAGTCAGTATTAGGGAATATTTTAGTTTCTTTTCGGATGCCGATGTTTTTCTTTATTAGTGGATATATTGCTTATAAGGTGTCTTTTGATTGGAACATGGATGCATATTGTTCGAATTTGAGAAAGAAAGCAATTGTTCAGTTGATCCCGACGGTATTTTTCTTTTCTTTGTTTACGATTGCAAAAGCAGGGAATCCGATTAGTTCCTTTGTTACAAATGGATGGGGAGGATATTGGTTTACTTTTGTCCTATTTGAAATGTTTGTGCTTTTTTATTCATTGTCTTATTGGTATAAGAAATATTTGGATCATTGTTTAGTTGCGTTGAGTGTTTTCGGAGTGTTCTCTTTGGTGGTATTCCGATCAGATGCAGCTTGGTGGAATATGCTTTGCTTGGAGAATTTATGCAAGTATTTCCAGTTTTTTTCTTTGGGTATTTTGGCTAAGAAGTATAATACGAAATTTTCATTTCTAATTAGAAATGAAAATACAAAAGCTTTTGTATTTTTAATTTTTATATTTTCTATTGTGATAATTACTGCTACTAATTGGGTTAATGAATCTTTTATTGTTAAATCTTTGGTTCGGGATGTAATTGTCCGATATACAGGGATTTTTGTTGTATTTGCTTTTTTCCTAAGCAAAGAAGAATTTTTTAAAAGAGAAAATTGGTTTAATAAATGTATTTTATTTATAGGACGTCGGACATTAGACATTTATGTGATCCATTATTTCTTGTTGTCGAGTTTTCCGCAATTAAAATCATTTGTTCAGCAGAATATCATAACTGAAATATCTGTTTCGTTTTTTTTAACTATTATGGTCATTGCAGTTTCTCTTGTGATCAGTGAAGTTATTAGATGCAGTAGTTTCTTAGGACATTATTTGTTCGGTGTCAAATTAGAAAAAAACGATAAATAATCATGAAGAAACTCTTTCGTATCTCTACTATACCAACCTCTCTTGAAACCCTTTTAAAAGGTCAGCTTAAAATGCTTTCCGAATACTATGAAGTCGTGGCGGTATCTTCGCCGGGAGAGAAGATGAAAGTGCTGGAAGAGAGGGAAGGGGTGCGTACCGTTTCCATTCCGATGGAACGACGGATTTCGTTGGTGAAGGATTTTATTTCTCTCTTGCGTCTGATAGTTCTCTTTGCCAAGGAACGGCCGGATATGGTACATTCCATTACACCGAAAGCCGGATTGTTGTCTATGTTGGCTGCTTGGATTACACGGGTTCCTGCCCGTATGCATACGTTTACGGGATTGGTATTTCCTACGGCTACAGGGAAGATGCAGAAGTTGCTGATTGCGATGGATCGCCTGACTTGTTTCTGTGCAACGCACATCAATCCGGAAGGGGAAGGGGTAAAGCGGGATTTGGTCAATTACAATATTACATCTAAACCTCTTCATACCATTGCTAATGGTAATGTGAACGGGATCGATCTCGAATATTTTGACAAGACCCCGGAGATCGTGGAAAAGGCTTGCTCTTATAAAAAAGAAGGAACTTTTACTTTCTGTTTTGTCGGGCGCATGGTGAGAGATAAGGGGATAAACGAATTGGTGCATTCTTTTTTGCGATTATATCAAAAAGATGAACGGGTGCGTCTGTTATTAGTCGGGCCTTTCGAAAAAGAATTGGATCCGGTTCTGCCGGAGGTGGAAGAACATATCTTGCACCATCCGGGGATTTGCTATATGGGGTATCAAAATGATGTTCGTCCTTTCTTAGTGGCTTCGGATGCGTTGGTGTTTCCCAGTTATCGAGAGGGATTCCCGAATGTGGTCATACAGGCAGGTGCTATGGGACTTCCGGCTATTGTGACAGATATAAACGGATGTAATGAGATTGTCTTGCCGGATCTGAACGGGGTGATCATTCCTTCGAAAGATGAACAAGCGTTATATGAATCGATGAAATATTTTGCTTCCCATCCGGTGGAAGTGGAAAAGATGGCAGCCAATGCTCGTCCGCTGATCGCTTCCCGTTATGAACAGCGGGTAGTGTGGAATGCATTGTTGGATGAATACAAGTCTATAATTTAAGGGGTAATCCATGTATAAGTATTTTTTTAAGCGATTGATTGATTTTATCATCGTCTTTTGTGTATTGGTCGTGATTTGGCCGATATTGTTGATTATTACCTTGTGGCTGCATTTTGCCAACAAGGGAGCCGGTGCATTCTTTGCACAGGAGCGACCCGGTAAAGGAGGAAAAATATTTAAGGTGATCAAGTTCAAAACTATGACAGATGAACGGGATGCTGACGGTAATTTACTTCCTGATGCGGATCGGTTGACAAATGTAGGGCGTTTTGTCCGTTCCACTTCGATCGATGAGTTGCCCCAGTTGATAAATGTCCTGAAAGGAGATATGGCATTGATTGGGCCTCGTCCTTTATTGGTTCAATATCTGCCATTATATAGTAAGGAGCAGGCGCGTCGTCATGACGTGCGACCGGGTATTACTGGATGGGCACAAGTGAATGGACGTAATGCGATCAGTTGGACAAAGAAGTTTGAACTGGATGTTTGGTATGTAGATCATTGTTCGCTTTGGCTGGATGTGAGGATTATCTTTTTGACGATAAAAAAAGTGTTTGTCCGGGAAGGTATTTCACAAGAGGGACAGGCTACGATGGAATTTTTTACGGGTAATAATTAAACGGATATGTATTTATACGGTGCAAGTGGTCATGCTAAAGTGATCATAGATATATTAAAGGCGAATCAGATAGAGATAGAAGGACTTGTCGATGATAATCCGGAGATAAATGAACTTTTGGGTTATCCGGTTTTTCATGGGAAGGAAGATATTTCACCTCTGATAATAAGTATAGGTGATAATAAAATACGTCGGATGATTGCTAACAAACTAAATGTTGAGTTTGGAACGGCGATACATCCGTCTGCGATAGTCTCTCCTTATGCCACCGTACAGGAAGGATCGGTTATCATGCAGGGGGCGGTTGTTCAGTCTTGTGCTTGTATAGGGAAACATTGCATTGTTAACACTGGAACATCTGTCGATCACGAATGTGTGATAGGAGATTATGTGCATATCTCTCCGCATAGTACGCTTTGTGGAAATGTTCATGTTGGTGAAGGAAGTTGGATCGGCGCAGGTACGACGGTTCTACCGGGTGTCAAGATTGGAAAATGGTCTGTGATCGGTGCGGGATCGGTTGTTGCCAAAGATATTCCGGATGGGGTTTTGGCTGTAGGAAATAGGTGTAAAACGATAAAAACATTGAATATTGATATGTTAACCAGTGTTAACGGGGGGGGGGGTAAATTACCTTCTTAAACCACTTTTGGCTGCAAAAGCAGCTTTGGAATATCAAGATCTTCGAGGGAATACTAATATCTTAATCACCTCCGCCGGAAAGCGGGTTACACTGACAAAGCAGTTTCAAGAAACATTGAAACGTTTTTATCCAGAAGCGAAGGTGTTCACGACAGATATGAATCCTGCGATGGCTCCTGCCGGGATTGTTTCAGACGGATGTATAGCTGTACCGAGGGTAACCGATTCCGGTTATATAGAAATGTTGCTGACAATATGTAAAGAAAAAGGAATTCGGATTATTGTGCCGACTATCGATACCGAGTTGCTGGTTTTGGCGGAGAATAAGGAACTGTTTCAAGAGAATGGGATAGAACCGATGGTATCGGAATTGCCTTTCATACAAGCTTGCCGGGATAAGCGGAATACCGGTACATTCTTGAATAGCCATGATATTCGCGTTCCGGCTCCAGTGGATAAATATCATCCGACTTTTCCACTTTTCGCCAAACCATATGATGGTTCCTTAAGCAAAGACCTGTATGTCGTGAGGGGTAAGGAGGAACTGACATCGGAAATATTGAATCATCCGAAGTTGATTTTTATGGAATATATCGACAAACAGGAATACAAGGAATTTACGGTCGATATGTATTATGGCAAGGATAATAGAGTGAAGGCTATCGTGCCTCGTGAAAGGATAGAGATCCGTGCCGGTGAGATCAATAAGGGATTTACCCGTAAAAACTATCTGGTTCGGTTTTTGAAAGAACGGCTGGACTATTTGCCGGGTGTGGTTGGCTGTATCTGCATCCAATTGTTTTATAGAGAGTCGGACGATGATGTGGTCGGGATCGAGATCAATCCACGGTTCGGTGGGGGATATCCGCTTTCCTATTATGCGGGAGCCAACTTTCCGGAATATATCGTAAGGGAGTACATGTTGGATGAAACGTTGTCCTATATGGATACTTGGGCGGACAATACCTTGATGCTCCGGTATGACAGCGAGGTAATCGTATATGAAAAATAAGATTTTCATTTTTGATCTGGATGATACGTTGTATAAGGAAATCGATTTCTTATACTCTGCTTATCGGGAAATTGCCGGATGGATAGAATTGAAGTTTTCCTTGAAAGGGATTTATGCTTTTATGTTGGAAACTTATAAAGAGCAAGCGGATGTTTTTTCTCGTTTGATTGATACTTATGATTTGTCGTTGACAAAAGCAGATTTACTGTCTGTCTACAGGTCTCATCGCCCTAATATCCGGTTGGAGCTTGATACCTTGAAGGCATTGGAGGTTTTGAAGCAGGATTTTATACTGGGGATGATCACGGATGGTCGCTCTATCACCCAACGAAATAAGTTCCAGGCATTGGGTCTTGAACAATTTATCGAAAATGAGAACCTGGTTATATCCGAAGAGTTTGGCTCTGAAAAACCATCAGAGAGGAATTTCATGTTTTTTCAGGATAAATATGCTGATGCGGAGTTTGTCTATATCGGGGATAACCTTCGGAAAGATTTTATTACACCTAATAAGTTGGGATGGAAAACGATCTGCCTGTTGGATGATGGAAGAAATATCCACCGTCAGGACTTTTCCTGTCCGGAAGAGTACCTGCCTAATGTAAAGATACATACTCTGAAAGAATTATTGTCTTTGTAGATTTAATCATAAATTATAATGAACAAACGAATTTATCTTTGCCTTGCCCATATGAGCGGCAAAGAACAGGCTTTTATCCAGGAAGCCTTTGATACCAATTGGGTTGTGCCTTTAGGACCGAATGTGAACGGGTTTGAAGAGGATCTGAAACATTTTGTAGGTAATAATAAAGAAGTCGTTGCCCTTTCCGCCGGTACGGCAGCCGTTCATCTGGCACTGTTGGCCTGTGGTGTTGGTCCGGGGGATGAAGTAATTGTGCAGAGTTTTACTTTCTGCGCTTCTTCGCATCCGGTGACCTATCTGGGGGCTACTCCGGTGTTTGTTGATTCGGAGGCGGATACTTGGAATATGGACCCGGTGTTGTTGGAAGAGGCAATCAAAGACCGGATTGCCAAGACAGGTAAAAAGCCAAAGGCGATCGTTCCGGTTTATCTGTACGGGATGCCAGCGAAGATTGAGGAGATCATGGCGATTGCCGACAGATATGATATTCCGGTTATCGAAGATGCAGCCGAAGGGCTGGGAAGCCGGTATAACGGACAGGTTTGCGGTACGTTCGGACGATACGGGGTGCTTTCGTTCAATGGGAACAAGATGATCACTACTTCAGGTGGTGGGGCTTTGATCTGTCCGGACGAAGAAACGAAAAAGAAGATCATGTTCTATGCTACGCAGGCCCGTGAGTCTTATCCTTATTATCAGCATGAAGAGATCGGCTACAACTATCGTATGTCGAATATCTGTGCCGGTATCGGACGTGGCCAGATGACGGTGTTGGATGAACATATCGCCCACCATCAGCATACCTGCCAACTCTATAAGGAACTGCTTGCCGGAGTGGAAGGGATCGTATTGCACGAGAATCCATCTTCCCGTTTCGACAGTAACTATTGGCTGAATACGATCCTGCTCGATCCGTCCTTGCATGTGAAAGGCGAGGAACATGCCTACGAAACGGCTGTTCAGGGAGCGGTAGGAGGCGCAGCCGGTGTGACACACGTTGCTTCTTCCTTGCATACCGACTCGGAACCGAACCGGAATGTGGAAGCCATGCGTATGGCATTGGATGCTGTCGGCATCGAATCTCGTCCGCTATGGAAACCGATGCATTTGCAACCTGTATATAAGAACAATCCCCGTTATGTGAACGGGGTGAGCGAATCTTTGTTCAAACAAGGGCTTTGCTTGCCGAGTGGCCCGTGTGTGACGGACGAGGATGTGGCTTATATCGTGCAGGAGATCAAGAAAGCGCTTCCCTGCTGTTCGAAGTGAAAGAGGGCCCTTATACGGCGTTGGGTGAGGACGATTTGCTAGACATATCTTGTATATCTGGTAAATAAATTGTTTCTTTGTGTAAACAATAAGTTCGGATTTCTATGGCAACAGATTTGGCTTTATATATACCTTCTATCGAGATTAGCTGTTTCAAATCGCTGAAGCATTTGAAGATAGATTCGTTCGGTTCTATTAACTTGCTGACGGGAGACAATAATGTCGGCAAATCGACTTTGCTGGAAGCATTGTTTGTCTATGTTTCGGAAGGGAATAGCGATGTTCTGCTTAGAATTGCAGGCGAAAGGATGAATTGTTTCGGAGCTCGCTTGGAATATGATGATGAATATACCAAGAAAATCTTTGCTTCTTTTTTTACGGATTGGAAACTTGCATTCGGGAACAGCATCTTTATAACGTCTGGAACAGGTAAATCATTGCAGATCGATTTTGTGTATTATTATGAGACTGAGGTGCAGGATGAGGGAGAGACTTATTTGCGCAGGAAGTTAATAGATGCAGAACAGAAACCGAATGATGTATCTGACATCGAAAAATTTGAAGCCATCAGAGTCAAATATGAAGGAGAAGAACAATTGATATCTTTCGATCGTGCCAGAGTGAGGTTGCGGAAAAGCCAAAGTGATATGAAAAATATACAGTTCATTCGTACTTCGTCTTATTCGGATGAGGTGAATGCACGCTTATGGGATAAGATCGCATTGACTGACTTGGAGGTTGAGGTTATAAATGCTTTGAGGATCATAGAACCGGATATCAAAGGTATTGCTTTTTTGGAAGAACCTGTGAAATCAAGTTTACAGCTTTCCGGTCGTCGGAGAGCTGCTTATATTACTTATTGTGGCAAAGAAGGGCGTTTCCCTTTGAGCGTGATGGGGGACGGCATGAATCGTATTTTGTCTCTTATTTTGGGACTGGTAAATTGTAAGGATGGCGTTTGTTTTATTGATGAGATTGAAAACGGTGTTTATTATCGTCGTCAACCAGCTTTATGGAAGATCATATCACATCTTGTCGAGAAACTGCATATACAATTGTTTGCAACGACGCATAGTAACGATTGTGTGAAAAGTTTTGCAGAATCCGTTAGAGGCATAACTGCGAAGTTGATCCGTTTGGAAAGAAGGGAAAAGGGATTGAAAGCGGTCGATTACACGGCTGAGGAAGTTTCGATTGCTGCGAATAATGACATCGAAGTCCGCTGATTATGGAAAAGAATCAAGTAAGGTACCGGCTGTTGGTCGAGGGGAAAAACGATCAGCATGTAATTTGGAATTTAGCGCAGCGTCTTGGATTAAAGGAGACTTTTGAGGTGGTCGCAAAAGACTCGTATTCGGAGATTATCACTGTCTTGCCGACGGAACTAAAGAGTACGAATACGTTGGAGCGTTTAGGGGTTATAGTCGATGCAGATGTGAATATAGACGGTCATTGGCAGGCTATTCGGAATATTTTGCTCAAGAGCGGATTCTATGAAGTTCCCGAATGCTTGCCGAAAGATGGGTTGGTCTGTCAGCCGATTGATCCGGAGCAATTGGTTTTCGGCGTTTGGATAATGCCGAATAATCATTTGAAGGGGATGGTTGAAGATTTCATCATACAAATGATCCCTGACATTGATAATGACCGGTTGTTGAAGAAAGCGGATGCTGTTTTACAAGAACTTGAAGACAATAATTGGAATCTCTATAAGATCGCTCACCATTCAAAAGCCAGGATTCATACATGGTTGTCTTGGCATGACGAACCCGGACTTCCGATGGGAACTGCCATAACGAATCAGGTTCTGTCGACAGATAATGATCTGTGTAAAATGTTCGTCGGATGGCTTAAGCGCATGTTTGATTGTTAATAGCTGGTATTCTTTTTTCAACCAATCAGCACCTTATAAAGACTCCCGATCCCTCCTGCCAGCATCAGGGTGTAGCCGGAGAGACCGAGCCAGTCGGCTTCGGGGGGTGGGGAGAGAGGAGGGAGAGAATCGCTCCGAGAGCGGCGAGGGTTACTTCCGTTTCCCCTCTCCACAGGGAGAGGAGGGATAGGAGGCTCAGGCAGAGGACAAGGACAAAGGTCGTCACCGGCAACCGGGCGTTTGCGCCGGGGAAAGATGATCCGGGCGAGGGTGGTGAGGAAGCTGAGGATGGTTTCAAGGACGTTCATGATTTATGAATTATGATTTATGGGGTGAGGAATGAGTTTACTGATTTTTCTGCAAACCTTGACCAACAATGCTTGATAGGCGGCACGGTTGTCGCCGTTGACTTCGCTGATGTATTTGCTGTAGGCGATCTTGCGGGCGAAGGCTTTCGGGTCGTCGCTGACGTCGGCGGCGAACGGGTAGACCGAACGGATCAGGCGGGCGTAGTCCATGAACGAGTCTCCGGGACTGTCGTAGGTACGGAAACGGAGGGAATGGGCGCCCAACTCGATGCTTGCGCCTTTCCACCAGACGTTGGAGCGGCCGTAGGCGGTGAGGCCGAAATAGTTGTGATGCTCGCTGGCGAGATCACTTTGTCCCCAGCCCGACTCGATAGCCGCTTGTGCCAGGATAACCGCCGGATTGATCCGGAATGCTTCCCCCGCCTTTCGGGCGAGGGGAAGGAGGGAGGAAAAAAATTCGCTTTGCTTCATTTTTTTAGTTGAAAGGTGATTTTTTAGTTGAAAGGTGAAAGGTGAAAGGTGAAAGTTGAAAAATAGCAACGTGGAGTTACTTTCAACTTTCACTTGATTTACAGTTCTCCCGGGCGATCATCCGCGCCACCGCCGGCCGATTCGCTGGAGGCGTCCTTTTTCGGGACGTAGCGTTCGAAGGAGACGTTGTTGACGAGGTTGATCAGCATCGTGCCGGGGTAAAAGACGATGTGGGCACGGTTGAACAGGGCGGTGTTGAAACCGTCGACGGTGGCCGAACCTTTGCTGCCGGCAACCATACGGAAGCTGCCGAATTCGCCCAGGTGAATCGATTCGCCGTCGGAAAGGGCTTCGTTCATGACTTTGATCAGGCCGTCGAGCACCAAGATGATCTCACCGCGGCTGGCGGTACAGATGTTTTCGATACGGGTACAGATCTTGTTCAGCGTCAGTTTTTTCGTGATGCTGGTCTGTGCATGATAAAGAGTTGCACCTGAGGCTGCGTCTTTGCTCATGTCTTTGCGTTTGACGAGAGTGTAAATTAATGGCATGGGGATTGAAAAATTAAAAGTTAAAAGTTAAAAATTAAAAGATTGAAAATTAGGGAGATGTCCCTTTTGACTATACAAAGATACGGCAGGGAAAAAACGCAAAGTCGATTAGAGTCGATTAGAGTCGATTAGAGTCGATTAGAGTCGATTAGGGTCGAATAGAGTCGATTAATCTTTCGTATATTTGCATCCGATTGGTCAGTTTCAAAACACCGGTGTTTTGAAAACGAAACATAGGTGTTTTAAAATCAAAACATATATGTTTTGAAAGGAAGGGAAAAAGGAAGAATGCCATATAATACTACGGTCTGAAAAACATTAGAATTAATGAAAGATCAAAAAAACAAAAGGGAAAATTTCATGAAGGATTTCCTGAGGTGTGATAAAAAAAAGTGAGGGCGATAACGGGAAAATATCTGTCTTTTCCGCTTCTGCAGGATTATATCGCTAACTTGAAGGCGGACCGGGAGGTGGAGTTGTTTGCGCTCGCTTTCCTGTTCAAAGGGTTGAGGGGTGAGAAAAACGAATCGTGGAATCGTTTGGCGGATCGTTTTTTCAAAGTTTACAGTGACGAGTTGTACCGCTATTGCGGCTACGAGACGGAAACTCCGGGGTTTGCCCGGGTATGGGTGGCCCGTCCCGACTTGTTCATGGTCTATATGGGGGCGATGATGAGGGCCGGCATTATCGAGGACTGCTCGTTCGCTCGGATGGCCGGTCATGTGGACCGCATCTTCGACACGGGAAATACGGAAAACACCGTTTTGAACAAGTTGAAGGAGCAACTTCCGGAGGCCGATTCGATCGTGGACGGGATGAAAGCGGAATTTAAGAATTTCAAATCACGTAATAAAAAATAAACCGATCGGCGGTGTTATATGGCTTCTTTTTAAAGGGTGAAAGGAATTGAAAATCTGCATAAAATAGTTTTTTTTAATAATGGATTTGACTCTACCTTTGTGATGGCTGAAAGTTGAAGATCGCTCTTCTGAAAAAAATGCGAAAATCGCTTTTTATAATTAGTTATAAGAAGTATGTTTTAGTTATTATATAATAGGGAACGGACAGGGCAAATGGACACCTGCTGTCCTATTTGCTGTCGTAAATATTGGTTTATTAATCCGTTCGGACCGATTTGCAAAACGACAAGCCATAACAAATTTATTCATTATTAAATCCATCTATTATGGATCAGAATTTAAACAACGAAAGGATTGTGGGATTCCTGGGACAGTCATATGTCCTCATTCCGCGAAAAGTGTTGGAGATGTTATTTCGTGGCGAAGGCCGGGAAAGATCGGTCGGCATGGTGTACTTGGCTTTGTTCTCGGAAGTGTTTTTCAAGGACGGGAAGGTTTTTTTGAACAAGCGTTATTATGTCTGTAAGCGCGGCGAGTTTGTCGGACAATGTGAAGAACTGGCGAAAAGATGCGGGATGTGTACGAAAACTCTGAACCGAAGTCTTGTCTGGTTGCAAGAAAAGGATTTGATCGGACTGAAGCGACTTAACGGCGGGATTCGTGTTTGTGTCTGCGGATACGATTCGATCATGGGGATCCGTCGTAAGGAAGCAGGGAAGGAGGCGCCGGAGCAATCCGCTTTCCTCGCCCTGGAAGAGGCCGAACGCCGTATGGGCGGACGGAGCATGCAGTTCGATTGTTGTACCGCAGACGGGGAAGGAGGCTTGCAATGATGAACGGTGAAGAAACGGACGGAGGAATCTCTTTGGGCGATATGGAAAAGGCGTTGGTCTGCCTGTTGATGACCTCGATGGAAGCGCCGGTGCAGGCGGAGTCTGCAGGGCTGACTCAGGAAATGTTTGCGGATGCTTCGTTGGGATTCGTCTATGAAGTGATCATGAAAATTTATGCAACGGGGGTACGGCCGGACATGGTGCTGGTGGAACGCGGAATGCGCGAAGCGGACGAGGAGCTGGCTGCCAAGCTGGGCGGTTTGTCGTTCCTGTTGCCCTACATGCTGAATGTGCGCCACGACGGGAACGTGGCGGCCTATGTGGAAGGAATCAAGAAACAATATAAGCTGAGATGCCTCGTCACGTTGTTCGGGACGATGGCGTTCAAGGCAGGTAAGGTATCGTCCGTCCCGGAGGAACTGGTCGACGAGGCGGAGCGCCTTCTGATGCAGTTCCGCCAGAAGACGGCCGAGGGCGCTCCGGTGCGTACGATCGGCGAACTGGCTGCCGAAGCGATGTCCTGGCATTATCGCCGCTTTGGGGGTGAGCTGGAGGCCGAACAGGTGAAGAGCGGGCTTGCCGAGTTCGACTATGTGACCGGAGGGTTCCACAATACGGAGCTGACGATCGTCGCCGGACGGCCGAGCGACGGGAAGACGGCGGTGACGTTACAGATGGCCCTGAACGCGGCGCGTGCCGGGAAATCGGTCTGCTTCTTCAGCCTGGAGATGTCGAGCCTGCAAATGTTGAACCGTGTGCTGGCAGGGATGACGGACGTGAACCCGGATCACCTGCGCATCAACAAGCCGACCGGACGCGAGTTGGGACAGTTGGAAGAGGCTGCCCTCCGGTTGAAGGACTTGCCTTTCTATCTCGACTATACGGTAGGGGCTACCGTCGAGCAGATACGGGCGAAAGTGCTGCTGCAATGCCGCCTGGGGAAATGCGACCTGGTGGTCGTGGACTACCTGCACCTTTTGGGTGGCGACCGCCGGAAGGGGGAGACACAGGAACAGATGGTGGGACGGAATGTAAGGGCGTTAAAGCAACTGGCGTTGGACAGCAATTGTCCGGTGCTGACGGTTTCGCAGATGAATCGTGCCTGCGAGGCGCGTGCCGACAAGGCGTACCTGCCGGTGATGAGCGACCTGCGCGATTCGGGGACGATCGAGCAGGTGGCGGATTGCGTGGCGTTCATCTACCGTCCCGAACGCTATGGCTTCACCCGCGACGAAAAGACGGGGCATAGCCTGGTGGGGGTCGGCAAGATCTATATCGCGAAGAACCGTAACGGTTCGACGGGGATCGCCCGTTTCCGGTACAACCCTTCGTTCACCCGTATCACGGACTATATACAGCCCGGTACGCAAACCTCTTTAGGGTTATGACGAAGCAAGAGATACAAGAACTGAAAGCCTCCCTGTCGATTAGGGAGGTGATCGGGCGTTATACGAAACTGAACCGTGTCGGTCGCCGGTGGATGGGGCTTTGCCCGTTCCACGGGGACCGGCATCCTTCCCTTTCCGTCGATGAGGAGAAGGGGAGCTTTGTTTGCTATGCTTGCGGAGAGAGGGGAGATGTGTTCGCCTTTGTCAGCAAGATCGAGAACGTCGGCTTTGTCGAGGCAGCGAACAAATTGTCGATTGACAGTGGACAGTTGGCTATTGAAGGGAAAGACAATAAGGAGGCGAGGTTGTTGCCGGAACGGTTGGCAGTCAAGGAGAAAAAAGAAAATAGCGACGCGGAGCAATTGCCCGTTGTCAATTCCCAATTGTCAATTGAAAACGAAGCTTTCCTGGCTTTGTTGTTGCCCGCGGGTAGCGGATGTTCGGAACTGACGCCTACCTGGTTGGATTTCGGGGTGGGGCAGTCGCCCTGCCTGGTTCCCGAACGCTGGAAGGCGATGCGGAACCGGCTGGTGTTCCCTGTGCGCGACGAGGAGGGCCGGCTGGCCGGGTTTGCCGCGCGGAGGTTGTCGGACGAAGATCGAGATAAACCGAAATATGTCAATTCGGAAACGGGCGGGCTGTATCGGAAAAGCGAACTGTTGTACGGGTTGTACGAGGCACGGGAGGCGATCTGCCGGGAGGGGAGCGTCTTTCTGGTGGAAGGATATAAGGATGTGCTGGCGATGCATGCGGCGGGGTTTAGGCATACGGTGGCGTTGTGCGGGACGGCGCTTTGTCCGGGTCACATTGCCTTGCTGAAACGATATACGACATCTGTCCGCGTGATGCTGGATGCCGACAAGGCGGGGCGCAAGGCGGCGGATGCGATTGTCCCGGTACTTGCAGGCGAAGGGATGGAGGCGGTGAGGATCGGGCTGCCGGAAGGGGACGATCCGGACTCGCTCTTTCGCCGGCTGGGGAGAGAGGCGTTTGCCGCTTACGTCCGTGAGGCGGTGCGGCAGACCCGGCCTTCGGAAGAACAGGTGTTGCTCGGACGCATCCGGAAAGGCATCGGGCTTTTGTCCGGTGTGGCGGAAGCGGAGAAACGGGAACGCCTGTTACGGGTGCTGGAGGATTGCCTGACGCAGTTGAAGGGCTTGTCCGTCGGTGCTTGCCGTCCGGCGACAATGGACTGGAGGTGGGTATGACCGGGACGTCGGATGATGAAGAAGGAAAATGGAAAAACCGTTCCACCACGCTCCGGAGGCTGGGACGGCAATATAGCCCGGATGTCACGCCCGAAGTGGCTTCCAGGCGCTTGAAACAGTGGATCGTCGGTAATCCCGTCCTGCTCGGACTCTTGCACGAGAACGGCTGGACGGCTTCGCGGCGGGTGCTGACACCAAGGCAGGTGGAACAGATTGTGCGGGTCCTTGGAGAACCTTGATGTTACTTTTGGATCAAGCCAAAAGTAATAAAACAGAATATGAAACATAGAATAATAAAGAAAACCCTATTGACAATCGGCATTTCATTGTCGATTGTCAATTCTCACTTGTCAATTGCCCAACGCTCGTTGGGTGTTTCCGGTCTGCTGAACATCCCTTCGGCCGATATGCAGGAGGACGGTACGTTCATGGCAGGAGGCAACTACCTGCCTCAGGAGATGCTACCCCGGGAGTGGGGATATAATTCGGGAAACTATTTCGTGAACCTGACGTTCCTGCCGTTTATGGAGGTGGCCTACCGGTGCACGTTGCTGAAGGTCGAGAGTACCGGCAAATGGAACCAGGACCGTTCGGTCTCCCTGCGTCTGCGTCCGTTGAAGGAGGGGAAATGGTGGCCGTCGGTCGTGATCGGTTCGAATGACTTGCTGACGACCGGCGAATTGAATCCTTTCCTGGATTCGGGCGGAAATCGTTATTTCTCTTCCGTCTATGCGGTCGGGACGAAGCATTTCGGTTTCTACGGCCATGATATCGGCGTGACGGTGGGAGGGCATGTGCCGTTTCGCAGCAGGAGCGAGAACAAGGGGGTGTTCGGCGGGGTGAGCTACCGTCCGGCGTTCTTGAAGCCGCTTGAGGTGATGGCGGAATATGACTCGAAGGCGGTGAACATGGGAGTGTCGGCACGGCTGTTCGACCATTTTTCCTTGTATGCCTATTGCTACGATTTCAAGACGGTGGCGGGTGGAATCCGGTATGAGCTGACGCCCCGTCAGCGTGTGTTCAACCCCGACGAAGTCCGTATGCCCTGGGACGGACGGGTGGAACTGGTGCTTTATCCGCAGATCACGTTGAACAATTCGTGGCTGGACAAGATATACGGGGCGGTGATCAATATCGCTCCGGCGGTGGAGGCGCGGCTTTGGAAAGGGGCGGCTTTCACGGGGCAGGTGATCCTGCCGGTCTGGAACAATATGGTCGGGCAGATGGACTATGTCCGGGCCGGGGTGCTGACCTTGAGCCAAGAGTTCGGATTGCCCGGAGGGGCGTTCGGACGGGTGACGGTCGGCAACTTCACGAACAACCGGATGGGGGCGGACCTGAAACTGCGCTATGCGACGCCGGACGACCGTTGGATGTTCGGCGTGGAAGGCGGTGTGACCGGATCGTCCACTTTCTACGAAGGCAAGTGGCAGGTGTCTGCCTGGAAGCGGGTAAGCGGGGCGGCGGAGGTCCGTTTCCGCGAAAGGCGTTTCAATATGGATTTCAACTTGGGCGTGCATCGGTATATCTATGGCGACTATGGGGTGCGGGTGGACTGCATCCGCCATTTCGGACGGACGACGGCCGGCTTGTATGCCATGTACACGGGGGGCGAGGCGAACGGCGGTTTCCATTTTGCCGTCCCGTTGCCGCAATGGGGCAAGTCGCGCAAGGTGAGGGTGCGCCTGCCGGAATATTACCAGATGGAATATTCGGGACAGAGCGGTCTTGAATACTTCCGCCGGAAACTCGGACAGGACTACGAGACTCGGCCGGATGAGAGCAATAGTGTTCCTTATGATAGGAGGAGGGATGATTTATGATTTATTGCTGAAAAGAGAGATAGAGGATGAATATTGTTTAATAAATAATATAATGTTTTATTTTTAATGAGTATGAAAAAGAAAAATTTCTGGAGCGCAGTGCTGGCTATGGGCTTGGCTGCGACATTGAGTGTGGGATTTGTAGGATGTAGCGATGATGACGAACCGATGCCTGAAATCGTGACCGATAATCCATTGGATAAGGAGGTCTACTATATCGCAGGTAAGGTGACGGAAGGAGGCAAGTCGCTGGAAGGTGTCGAGGTCAGCACGTCGGGCAAATCGGCCAAGACGGCTGCCGACGGAACCTACCAGTTGGCGATGGACAAGATCGGAACCTATGTTGTGACGTTTGCAAAGGATGGATATGTGACAGTTACAGCCGATGCGGTAATCCTTTCGGGCACGCCGAAACAGGGTAGCATCTCTTTGTCACAGACATTGACATCTTTGGCTGCTTCGGTGACAGTATCGGCCGACCAGGACACGGTTGTGTATGATGAACGTACGCATGTGGCCGAACTGGCAGTTCCGGCAGGAGCCGTGAAGGAAGATACCGAGATCACGATGACCGAATATCTGAAAGGTGCGAAAGCCGGAGCCGACCATGCCAGTCTTTCGACAATCAATTGTACGCCTGACGGACTGAAATTTGAGAAGAGCGTGGAAGTGACGGTCAAGAACGCGACCAGCAACGCGATCAGCTTTGCCGATGTAAAGCATTTCGTGGAAGATGGCAATGCTTGGAAGGAAGTGGGCATGGCCGATTTTGATGCGGACCGTAATGTTTATGCCTGCACTTTGGACGGTTTCTCCAACCACTCTTTCGGTCCGGTTTATTCGGTATCCGATGCTGGAAGCTCGACGGAAAACTTGTCTACCGTCACAATCGACAACTTAGGCAAGATGGCTGCCGCAGAACAGGAAGTTACAGGCAAGCAAAAAATCGGCTGGGAGATCCAGGGCGACTTGAAACAGTTGTTGGGCAGCGCGTTCTCCGCTTTGAGCAGTTCTGATCTCGAAAGTCTGACCAACCAGCTGAACGCGGCGATTACGTCTACCAAAGGTTCGACTGCCGGTGTGGAAGAAATTCCTTTCTCTTTAGGTACGGCCAAAGTGGACGGTGACCAGAAGGTGACGATCGATATGAAGGCCAAGAAGAACCTCTCTTCCTTCTCTGTCAACTTCAACTACCAGGGCCGTGTCGTTCCGTTCAGCGTGGAAATTGCAACGTACGCAGGTGTAAGCACGACGATCACCAAGGAAGGCGGCGCAAGCCATCCGGGACATTCCGGCGGTGCTATCCAATAAACCGTAATTACTTATTTTAATCAGGAAAGAAGAGTGAAAATCTGGAATTATATGTTGATGTGCGTGGTGGTACTCTGTACCTCCTGCGCATCTTCCAAGAAAGTGGTTTACCTGCAGGATGTCGTCCCGCTGAAGCAGCAGGATATCGAACAGAAGTACGAGGTGTATATCCATAACGACGATTTGCTGGCGATCATGGTGAACAGCAAGAACCCGGAACTGGCGTTGCCGTTCAATATGCCGATGGTGACTTATCAGTTGGGAAGCGAAAGCGGAGGACAGCAGCGTGTGCTGGGCTATCTGGTGGATACCAATGGGGACATCGATTTCCCGATCCTCGGCAAGTTGCATGTGGCGGGGCTGACTCGTTTGCAGTTGACCGATATGATCAAGCAACGCCTGATAGACGAGGACCTGATCAAGGACCCGATCGTGACGGTGCAGTTCCTGAACTACAAGGTGTCGGTGATGGGTGAAGTGAACCGTCCGGGGTCGTTCAATATCTCCGGCGACCGTATCACCCTGTTGGAGGCCTTGAGTATGGCGGGCGACCTGACGATCTACGGACGACGCGACCGGGTGGCTGTGATCCGCGAGAAGGACGGGAAGCGGACGATCCTGATGCATGATCTCCGTTCGTCCGATATCTTCAATTCTCCTTGCTATTATTTGCAGCAGAACGATATCGTGTATGTCGAACCGAACAAGGCGAAAGCGGGGCAGAGCGAGATCAACCAGAACAAGTCGGTGGGAGTGTGGTTGTCCGCCGCTTCGATCCTGGTTTCCATCGCGTCTCTGATTGTGACATTAACAAAGTAAAAAAAGAGAACCTATGAACACAGAACAAGAAACGAACACCCGCGTGGAAGAGAGCGAATTGAACCTGGGGGACATCCTGCAAACGGTGTTGGCTAACTGGTATTGGTTTGTTCTGTCTGTCGTGGTATGTGCCGGAGCGGCGTTCCTCTATCTGAAGTGGGCGCCCAAGGTATATACCCGGACGGCTTCGGTACTGATCAAGGACGATGCGAAGGGTGGTGCGATGAGCGAGTCGGCCGCTTTCGAGGATTTGGGGCTTTTCGGTACGAAGCGGAATGTGGATAACGAGGTGCTGGTATTCAAGTCCAGACGGTTGATGACCGAAGTGGCGCGCAACCTGCATCTGGATGTGAGCTACACGGTAAAAGACGGGCTGCGGACGGTGGAACTGTACACTCAGTCACCCGTACAGCTCTCTTTCCCGGATGCGGAAGAGGCACAGGTTTTTTCGTTGAAGGCGGTTCCTGTCTCCGGAAAGGAGGTGGTATTGTCCGGATTCACCCTCGGCGGACAGGAGGTGGCGGACGGCAAGCCGGTGAAGGTGGCGCTGAACGACACGGTCACGACGCCTGTCGGCCGGGTGGTGGTGGTCCCGTCGCTTTATTACGGCGACAAGTATTTCAATACGGTCGTGCAGGTGACGAAATCTCCGTTGCAGGATGTGGCGCTCCGCTTCCAGGGAGGCTTGCAGGCCACTTTGGCGAGCAAGACGGCTACGATCATCAACCTGACGCTCCAGGATGTCTCCATCCCGCGTGCGGAGGATGTGATCAACACGCTGATCTCCGTCTATAACACGGATGCGATCAACGACAAGAACCAGATCGTGATGAACACGTCCAACTTCATCAACGACCGTCTGATCGTGATCGAGAAAGAACTGGGGGATGTGGATTCGGATATCGAGTCGTACAAGCGGGAACACCAGCTGACGGATATCTCGTCCGAGACGGGCATGTACCTGCAGACTTCCAGCCAATACCGCCAGGAGGGATTGAGTCTGGAGAACCAGTTGAGCCTGGCGAAATACATCAAGAACTACCTGACGGACCCCGGCAAAAGTTCGGACCTGATCCCGGCGAACACGGGCATATCGGATGTGAACATCGAGTCGCAGATCGGGGAGTTCAACGAGATGTTGCTGAAACGCGACAAGCTGATCAGCAACAGCAGTAGCAAGAACCCGGTGGTGCAGGACTTGAACAATTCGCTGATCGCGATGAAGCAGACCATCATCCGTTCGGTGGATAACCTGATCGTCGGCCTGAACATCAAGATCAAGAATATCCGGGCGCAGGAGGAACAGACGAGCCGCCGTATCTCGGCCGTGCCGACCCAGCAGAAGGAGGTCCTTTCGGTGGAACGCCGCCAGAAGATCAAAGAGGAACTGTATCTCTACCTGTTGAACAAGCGTGAGGAGAACGAGTTGACGCAGCGGATGACGGAAAGCAACGCACGTATCATCGACCCGGCGGCGGGAAGCAATACCCCGGTGGCTCCGAAGTCGATGATGATCCTGTTGGCTTCCATCGTGCTGGGATGTGCGATACCGGCAGGTGTCTTGTGGCTGTTGGCGGTCAGCGACACGAAGGTGCGCTCGCGGAAGGATGTGGAGGGGGTACTCTCCGTGCCGTTCCTGGGCGAGATCCCGATGCGCGACAAGAAGGACAAGAGCGAGGTGGTGGTGCATGAGAACGGCCGCGACTCGGTTTCGGAGGCGTTCCGTATCGTGCGTACCAATATGGACTTCATGCGGGTGAAGGATAAGAAGATGCAGGTGGTGATGTTCACCTCGTTCAATCCGGGAGCCGGCAAGACGTTCGTCTCCATGAACCTGGCGATGAGTTTCGCCCTTACGCACAAGAAGGTCGTTTTGGTCGACCTCGATATACGTAAGGGTACCCTTAGCTCCCATGTCCGGGTATCGGACAAGGGGGTCACCAATTATCTGTCCGGCCGTATCGACAATGTCGATGAGATCATCCGGCAGAACGAGTTGTGCGACAAGCTGGATATCATCCATGCCGGTCCTGTTCCGCCTAACCCGGCTGAACTCTTGCTGGGGGACAGGTTGGAGACTTTGATCGCCGAGCTGCGTAAGCGGTATGATTATATCATCCTGGACAACGTACCGGCCGGTGTGGTTGCCGATGCGGTGATCGTCAACCGGGTGGCCGACCTGACGATCTATGTCGTCCGTGCGGGCAGAATGGACCGCCGTGCCCTTCCCGAAGTGGAGAAACTCTACCAGGAAGGCAAGCTGCGTAACATGAGCCTGATCCTGAACGGGACGGTTTACAAGCATGGCGCGTACGGCTACCGTTACGGGTATGGCTACGGTTATTCCTACGGCTATGGGTATGGTTACGGACAACGTAAAAATAAATAGAAAAGATGTTTTCCCTACTTTTTCCAAAGAAGAACGCGGTTCACACCGATTTGTTGAGGGGGACGGCAGATGTGCATTCACATCTGCTGCCCGGTGTGGACGACGGTGTGCAGAGCGCCGATGATATGCAGGCGGCTCTGAATGCGATGCAGGAGGCTGGTGTGGAACGTGTTTTCCTGACTCCTCATGTAATGGCGGACCTACCTGACAACCGGCGCAGTTACTTGCAGGATCGTTTTGCTTGTATGAAACAGTTTGCCCCGGAAGGGATCGAGTTGAAGCTGGCGGCGGAGTATATGCTGGACGCCGGTTTCCGTTTGCAGATGGCGGACGGCCTCTTGACGTATGAGGACAGGCAAGTCCTGGTCGAGACTTCCTATCTCTCGCCTCCTCCCGACTATCTGAACTTGCTTTACGAACTGAGCTTGGAGGGCTACACGCCTGTCTTGGCTCATCCGGAACGGTATATGTATATGACGAAGGAGGATTATTTCCGGCTGAAGGACAAGGGTTACAAGTTCCAGCTGAACTTGTTCTCACTTGCCGGCGTGTATGGCGCCCGTCCTGCCAAATATGCCACATACCTGATGAAGGAAGGCTTCTACGATTATGCCGGTTCCGACCTGCATCATCCCGACGATTACAAGAGAAACCTCGCCCGGCTGAAACTTTCGGGCAAAATGCTCGACGGTCTCAGAGAGGTGCTGGAGAATAACAAGGGACTATAGTTTTTATTTATCATGCCATAGATAAAACTGATGAGCTTTCTACATGCCTCTTGATAATTCTGCATACCTTTGCGTTTAACAAATCTAAATAAACCAATAATTATGCTTAACACTATTCTTTGTAAGAGGACGGCATTGCCTTTAGGGCTGCTTTCTTTGGCTCTGGTTCTGCCTTCGTGTGGTTCCTCCGAATACAAGAAGTATGCGGACAATCAGGCAAAACAGGTTGCTTCCATCCTTCGTGAGAACGGATGCATGCAGTGTCACTCGGCTACGGCGGCGACTCCTTTCTACGGTAATCTTCCTCTGATCGGTCCGACTGTCAAGGCGGATATGCGGGAAGGTACGCGTTATCTGGATCTGACGGCGATGCTGGAGGCGCTCGACAATGGCAAACTTGTTTCCGAAGCCGACCTGGCCAAAGTGGAAGATGCCGCTCTCTCAGGTTCCATGCCTCCCGCCAAGTATTCGCACATGCCGATGCACTGGGGGACAAACCTCGATAGCGACGAAAAGGCGGTCTTGCTTTCCTGGGCGAAGGATGTCCGTAAGAAGAACTATTCGACACCTACCGTCGCCGAAGAATTTGCCAATGAGCCAGTGCAACCGTTGATGGCTTCCATCCCGACCGATTCGGCCAAGGTAGCGTTGGGGTTCGATCTTTATCATGACACCCGTCTTTCCGGCGATAACACGATCTCGTGTGCTACCTGCCACGGGTTGGCTACTGCCGGTGTGGACCGCAAACAATATTCCGAGGGGATAGACGGACAGTTCGGCGGCGTGAATGCTCCGACTGTGTATAACTCAGCTTTGAATATCCTGCAGTTTTGGGATGGACGTGCTGCCGACCTGAAGGAACAGGCTGCCGGGCCTCCTTTGAACCCGGTTGAAATGGGCAGCCACTCGTTTGACGAGATATCGGCCAAGCTGGCGGAAGACAAGGAGTTGAGCAAACGTTTCCTCGAAGTGTATCCGGAAGGGTTCAGCCAGTCTACGATCACCGATGCTATCGCCGAGTTTGAAAAGACGTTGCTCACGCCGAGCCGCTTCGACAAGTATCTGATGGGTGACAAGACGGCTCTGACTGCCGAGGAGGTCGCAGGCTACGAATTGTTTAAGGAGAATAAATGCGCTACTTGCCATACGGGGGTGAACCTGGGTGGACAGTCTTTCGAATACATGGGTATCAAGGATAATTATTTCGATTATCGCGGCACGGGGCTGACGGACGGTGACAACGGACGTTATTCCGTCACGAAGAACGAACAGGACCGCCATCGTTTCAAGACGCCGACTCTGCGTAACGTGATGCTTACCCCGCCGTATATGCACGACGGTTCGATTGCGACGGTCGAAGATGCCATCCGCATCATGCACCAGTTCCAGATCGGTAAGAACATCTCGGACACGGATACCAAGAGCCTCGTGGCGTTCCTGAACACGCTCACCGGAGAATATAAGGGCGAGTTGCTGCAATAAAATCAAGAGCCTTGCGTTATTGTAAAGTAAAACGATAACGTGTATGCCCTTCCGCCTGGTACATATCATCCTTCTGTTGGTCGCTTTCGCGGGCACGGGGGATGTGTGGGGCCAGGAGGAAGGGCTTGCTTCTTATTACCACAACCGTTTCCACGGCCGTAAGGCCGCCAGCGGGCGGGTCCATGATGCGGATGAGCTGGTCGCTGCCCACCGCACGTATCCTTTCGGTACTTTCCTGCGTGTCACCAACCTGTCCAATATGAGGCGGGTGATCGTCTGTGTCACCGATCGCGGTCCTTTCCGCAAAGGACGTATCATCGATGTCTCTGCCGGTGCGGCCGAACTTCTGGGTTTTAAGAAGAAAGGTCTTGCCCGTGTCCGTATTGAGGTCGTTCCGGGCAAGATAGATCTTAGCCTCCTCGACCTTCTCTATCCTAAGATTCCTTTTTTGGAAGTGGATCATCTTCGGGTGAGGCCGCCTTACGGGATCGATCTGAAAAAATGATCTAATGATTTTCTAATTTGACCTAAGAGTATTCTAATCGGATATTCGGGGTGATTCATGTTGCAGGTCTGTACATTTGCCGCAAAAAAGAAGAAGCAAATGTGCAGACCTGTTTTATTGATCCTGTTGATGATCCATGTGTGGTCGGGGGCGGCACAAGAGGGGGCTGTCCGGCTGTCGTTGGATGATGCCCTTGAACGTTTCGCCGCTTGTAACCTGTCTTTGATCGCCGAGCGTTATAATATGGATATGGCGGAAGCGCAAGTGGTACAAGCAAAGCTGTTCGAGAATCCGGTCATTTCACTCGAACAGAATATCTATAACCGCAATAACGGAAAGTATTTCGATTTGGGAAAGGAGGGCGAGGCTGTGGTGGAGATCGAACAGATGATCTATGTTGCCGGCCAGCGTAACAAGCGGGTCCGCCTGGAAAAGATCAATAAGGAGATGGCGGCATATCAGTTTGAAGAGGTGCTCCGCACGCTTCGGGGAGAGCTGAAGGTGAAGTTCGTCGATCTTTATTATACCCGGAAGTCCTTGTCGGTCTATGACCGGGAGATCGGGTATCTGGAAACGGTCTTAGATGTTTATAAGGAACAGAATGCGAAAGGAAATATATCTCTCTTGGAGAAGTCGCGCATACAGGCTTTGCTGCTTTCGCTGAAACGGGAGAGGAGCGGCATTTCGACTGAGGCGGTCGCCTTGGAGGGGGATCTGCGTTTGCTTTTGGGGTTGAAGAGAGGAGAGGTCCTGGAACCGCTTTTCAATGAATCGGTGTTGGACAGCATCAGGCTGGATAAGCTTCCGTTCGCTGAGTTGAGTGCACGTATTGCCGAGCGTCCCGACCTGAAACGGGCGGAGGCGGGCATACGGGCTTCGGAGGCGGATGTGCGTTTGCAGCGGTCGCTCGCTTTCCCAGAAGTGAGTTTGAGAGGGGCTTATGACAGGGCGGGGAACTTCTGCAATAATTACTTTGCCATCGGGTTGAGTGTATCTGTCCCCGTCTTCAACCGTAATCAGGGAAATATCAAATCGGCACGCCTCTCCGTCCTCCGCAACAATAGTTTGGCGGAGCTGGCACGCAGGCAGGCGGATAACGAACTTTTTGCTTGTTACACGAAACTGGAAAAGGCATTGGAGCTTTACCGTTCCTCGGATTATGAGCTGGAACGGGATTTCAATCGCATCATCGAAGGGGTAAACGCCGGTTTCCAAAAGCGCAACATCAGCCTGTTGGAGTTTATCGATTATTATGAGGCTTATAAGGAGACTTGCTTGCAGTTATACGATGTGAAAAAGGGGGTGGTGATGGCGGTGGAGGAGTTGAACACAGTCGTGGGCGTTACTTTTGGATCAAGCCAAAAGTAATAGGACAGATAAGAATTTAAAATATATCTCTATAAATATGAATAAGAAAACTCTTTTTCTACTCTTTCTTTTCCCTCTGTTCTTTTCATGTGGCAAGCAAGCCTCTATGCCGGAACAAACGTCTACGGGCCTGATGTTGACAGACAGTCTCCGGCAGGTGGTTTCGGTCGATACCGTACGGAGGACGCCTTTGAATGACGAGTTGTTGTTGAACGGTCGTGTCGCCTTCGATGCGGGGCAGGTAGCCCAGGTGTATCCTATCTTCGGAGGGACCGTTACGCTGGTGGAGGTTGAAGCCGGCGATTATGTGAAGAAAGGTGATCTCCTTGCCGTTATCCGAAGCAGCGAAGTGGCCGATTTCGAGAAACAGCAGAAGGATGCCGTCCGTCGGCTCGCCTTGGCCGACCGTAACCTCGAAGCGGTACGGGATATGCTCGGAAGCGGTACGGTCTCCGAACGTGATCTCTTGCAGGCCGAGCAGGAAGCCGCCGATGCGAAGGCGGAGGTGAAAAGGCTCCGCGAGGTGTATGACATCTACCGGATCGGTTCCAATTCGACTTACGACATAATTTCTCCTGTCTCCGGCTTTGTGGTCGGGAAGAACATCAGCCGGGATATGCTGATCCGCTCCGACCGGGAAGAGGAGTTGTTTACCATCTCCGGTCTGGACAATGTCTGGGTGATGGCGGATGTGTACGAAGGCGATATCCGCAAAGTACAGGAAGGAGCACCTGTCCGTATCACGACGCTCGCCTACGGGAAGGACAGGGAGTTTGCCGGGACGATCGACAAGGTCTATAACTTGCTCGATAGCGAGAGCAAGACGATGAAGGTCCGTATCAAATTGAACAATAAGGATTATGTGCTTAAACCGGGAATGTTTACGAACGTGTATGTACAATGCCGGGTGGAAGGGCCGCTTATGCCTCGCATACCGGCTCACGCCCTGATATTCGAGGGAGGCAAGCAGTATGTCGTGTGTGTCGGTACGGATAACCGCCTACGGGTGCGGGAAGTCGGTGTCTATAAGCAGACGGACGAATACTGCTACCTGAATGCCGGACTGAAAGAGGGAGACGTGGTCGTGAACAAGAATGCTCTGCTGGTCTATAATGCTTTAAAATAAGAAACAAGATGCATACCTTTATAGACAGAATCATCACTTTCTCGCTCAGGAACAAGTTTTTCATCTTTTTCCTGACCGTGATAGCCGTTATCGCCGGGGCGGTCAGTTTCCTGCATACGCCCGTCGACGCTTTTCCTGATGTGACGAACACGAAGGTGACGATCATTACCCAATGGCCGGGACGGAGCGCGGAGGAGATCGAGAAGTTCATCACGATCCCGGTCGAGATAGCCATGAACCCGGTACAGAAGAAGACGGATATCCGGAGTACGACACTGTTCGGGCTGTCGGTCATCCATGTGATGTTTGATGACGATGTGGACGATTTCTATGCCCGCCAGCAAGTCTATAACCTCTTGAACGATGCAGACCTGCCGGAAGGGGTGACACCGGAGGTACAGCCGTTGTACGGGCCTACGGGGGAGATTTTCCGGTATACGTTGCGCAGTGACAAGCGGACGGCACGGGAGTTGAAGACTTTTCAGGATTGGGTGATCGAACGGAAACTGAGGGCGGTCTCCGGAGTGGCGGATATCGTCAGCTTCGGAGGGGAGGTGAAGACCTTCGAGGTGAGTGTGAATCCGAACCAGCTGATCAACTACGGGGTGACGACACTCGAGCTCTATGACGCCATTGCCAAGAGCAATATCAACGTAGGGGGCGACGTGATCACCCGGAGTTCGCAGGCGTATGTCGTCCGGGGGATCGGTTTGATCAACGACGTGAAGGAGATCGAGAATATCGTGGTGAAGAACATCAACGGTACGCCTATCCTGGTGAAGAACCTGGCAGACGTGCACGAGTCCTCTTTGCCCCGTCTCGGACAGGTCGGAAGGATGGAAGAGGACGACGTGGTACAGGGAATCGTCGTGATGCGGAAAGGGGAAAACCCCAGTGAAGTGATCGCCGCCCTGAAAGACAAGATCGCCGATATCCAGCAAAACTCGTTGCCGGAGGATGTGCGGATCGTCCCCTTCTATGACCGGGAGAATCTGGTGGACCTGGCGGTGCATACGGTGACTCGCAACCTGATAGAGGGAATCTTGCTGGTGACTTTCATTGTGTTGATTTTTATGGCGGACTGGCGTACGACGGTCGTGGTGTCGATCATCATACCGTTGGCGCTGCTCTTTGCCTTCATCTGCCTCCGGGCGATGGGGATGAGTGCGAATCTGCTCTCGATGGGGGCGATAGACTTCGGCATCATTATCGACGGGGCGGTCGTGATGGTGGAGGGGTTGTTTGTCGCACTCGACAGGAAAGCTCGTGAGGTGGGGATGCCTGCCTTTAACGTGATGAGCAAGATGGGGATTATCCGGCATACGGCGAAAGACCGGGCGAAAGCTGTGTTCTTTTCCAAGTTGATCATCATCACGGCATTGGTTCCGATCTTCTCTTTCCAGAAGGTCGAAGGGAAGATGTTCAGTCCGTTGGCCTATACGTTGGGCTTCGCCCTGTTGGGGGCCTTGATCTTTACCCTGACACTTGTGCCGGTCCTCTCGTCGATGCTGTTGAAGAAGAATGTGAGGGAGAAACATAACCCGTTTCTGGTTTGGGTGAACCGGATGGCGACGGGGCTGTTTGACCGTTGCCATGCCCATAAACGGATGACGGTGACGGTGACGACAGCGGTGGCGGCTGTCGGGTTATGGTGCTTCACCTTGTTGGGGACGGAGTTCCTGCCGCAGTTGAACGAAGGTTCCATCTATATCAGGGCGACGCTTCCGCAGAGCATCTCGTTGGATGAATCGGTGGAACTGGCAAACCGGATGAGGCGCACGTTGGCTTCTTATCCCGAAGTCCGCCAGGTCTTGTCACAGACGGGACGGCCGAATGACGGGACGGATGCTACAGGTTTCTACAACATCGAGTTTCATGTGGACATCTATCCGGAGAAGCAATGGGAGAGCAAGCTGACGAAAGCGGAACTGATCGAAAAGATGCAGGACCGTCTGGCTATTTATCCGGGAGTAGATTTCAACTTCTCGCAACCGATCAGCGACAACGTGGAGGAGGCGGCCAGCGGTGTGAAAGGTTCTATCGCAGTGAAGGTGTTCGGCAAAGACCTGTACGAGTCGGAGAAGAAAGCGGTCGAGGTGTATAAGGTCTTGCAGATGGTGGACGGGATCGAAGATCTGGGCGTGATCCGCAATATCGGACAGCCGGAACTGAGGATCGAACTGAACGAATCCCGCCTGGCGCGTTACGGTGTGGCAAAAGAGGATGTCCAGTCGATTATCGAAATGGCGATCGGGGGGAAGAGCGCTTCCCTGCTTTACGAAGACGAACGGAAGTTCAATATCATGGTACGCTATGAATCCTCTTTTCGCCGCAGTGAGGACGAGATCGGCAAGATACTGGTTCCTGCACGCGACGGGGCGATGATCCCGGTCAAGGAACTGGCGGATATCCGCACGATTACGGGACCGCTGATTATCTACCGCGATAATCATGCCCGCTTCTGTGCCGTCAAGTTTTCCGTCCACGGACGGGATATGGGGACGGCTGTTGCCGAAGCGCAGCAGAAGGTGAAGGAGCAGGTGCGCTTGCCGGAGGGTTATACGTTGAAATGGACAGGCGATTTCGAGAACCAGCAACGGGCCACGAAACGGTTGGCACAGGTCGTGCCGGTCAGTATCGCGATTATCTTTATCATCCTTTTCGTCCTCTTCGGGAATGCCCGTGATGCAGGACTGGTCTTGTTGAATGTGCCGTATGCCGCGGTCGGGGGGATTCTGGCTTTGCTGCTTACCCGTTTCAACTTCTCGATATCGGCGGGGATCGGGTTTATCGCTCTCTTCGGTATCTGCATACAGAACGGGGTGATCATGATATCGGATATCAAAAGTAACCTGAAGGCGCGTAGCCCGTTGGACCAGGCCATCAAGCAGAGTGTCCGTTCGCGTGTCCGCTCCGTCTTGATGACAGCTTCAATGGCTGCTATCGGTCTGATGCCTGCGGCGCTCAGTCACGGCATCGGTTCGGAAAGCCAGCGGCCGTTGGCGATCGTCATCATCGGCGGTCTGATAGGAGCGACCTTCTTCACTCTCTTCGTCTTCCCCCTGATGGTCGAAACCTTTTACCGGCGGATGCTGTACGATAAAGACGGAAAATTGTTGCAACGTAAATTATAAAGAGATTGGGAGGTAAAGAATCACCCAACAATCATCATTTATCCTATATTTGTAGTCCGATACACAAAAATATGTAATGGCAAAGATATTATTAGTAGAAGATGAAATAAACATCGCCTCTTTCATCGAGCGGGGCTTGCAGGAGTTTGGCCATGAAGTCCGCGTGGCCAATGACGGGCAAGCCGGCTGGGAGTTGGTTCAGCAGGAGGATTTCCAATTGTTGATACTCGACATCATCATGCCGAAGATGAACGGCCTGCAACTCTGTAAACAGTATCGCCAGACGTATGGCTACCAGTCGCCCGTTATCATGCTGACCGCCTTAGGGACGACGGACGATATCGTGAACGGACTGGATGCCGGTGCCGACGACTATCTGGTGAAACCTTTCAGTTTCCAGGAACTGGAAGCCCGTATCAAAGCCCTTTTACGGCGTACGGGGGCGGAACCTGCCGTACCGCTTCTGAGTTGTGGAGACCTGACACTCGATCCGTCCAGCCACCGGGCGATCCGTGGCAAGGTAGTGATCGACCTGACCGTAAAGGAATACCGCCTGCTCGAATATCTGATCCAGAACCAGGGGACGGCACAGAGCCGGCTGACCTTGCTGAAAAATGTCTGGGACAAGAACTTCGATACGAATACGAATGTGGTGGATGTCTATGTCAATTACCTGCGTAGCAAGATCGACAAGGATTTCGACCACAAACTGATCCGCACCGTAGTGGGAGTGGGCTATATGATGGAAGCATGAAGACCGGGAATAAGATTGCGCTTTTTTATACGGCTATCACGATCGGCATTATTTCGGTGGTGACAGTCGTTTTCTATTTTGTGGCGACCGACTATATCAGCCGTCTCTACTATTCCTATCTGACGGAGAAGGCATACGCGACGGCACAGAAGCATTGGGAGAAGGATGAGTTGGACGAGGAAGATTATGCCCGTATCCAGCAGCATTATGAGGAAACGTTGCCTGTTGCGGCGGAAATCTTGCTGAACGCCGACAGCATAACGGAGGCGCATAGCGTCTTGTCCCGTTACCTGACCGATGAGAAGATCGCTTCCCTGTATGCAGGCAATGTGGTTCGTTTCCATGAAGGGAAAGAATTAGGAGCGGCTGTCTACTATCCGGATAATGAGGGCAATTTTATCGTACTGGTTGTGTCGAGCAACCAGTACGGCGGGGATATCCAGCACCGTATCGGCTGGCTGTTGCTGGGGATGCTGGTGATCAGTGCCGTCCTGGTCTATTTCGTCGGCCGTTTGTATGCGACCCGCATGGTTGACCGTATCGATGCGGCTTACCAGAGTGAGAAGTCTTTTATCAGCAATGCATCTCATGAACTGAATAATCCGCTTACGGCCATCCAGGGAGAATGCGAGATCAGCTTGCTGAAGGAACGTACGCCGGCCGAATACCAGGCTGCATTGGGGCGTATCGCTTCCGAAACGAAACGCATCATCCTATTGATGAAGAACCTGCTTTTCCTCTCTCATGGGGATAAGGAGATCCTGAAGAATGCACGTGAGATGGTTTTGCTGGCCGACTTCCTGATGCAGTTCGTGGGTAACCGCGTTCGTTTTACAACCGACCATTTCGCTTTCGCTATCGAGGCGAATCCGCATCTGCTGAAGATCGCTATCGGCAACATCTTGAATAATGCCTGTAAATATTCGGGAGAAGCGCCTGTCGAGATGCAGTTGAAAGGTTCTGTCCTGACCATTACGGACATGGGGATCGGTATTCCTGAGGAGGAGATCGCCCGTGTGTACCAACCTTTTTATCGTGCCTCCAACACACGGGAGTTCGCCGGGCATGGTATCGGACTCAGTCTTTCCATGCGTATCCTAAGAAGCTACGGGGCGGAAATCACGATTACGTCCGAGGTCGGGAAGGGAACGACGGTGGAAATCGAATTCCCGTAAGTTTTAGACTGTTACGCTTGGACGGATGGAAAGAATGGCTATCTTTGTTTTATTAGATAATACAAACACAAAACAGAAAGGAGAGACTGTATGAATATTATGAATATGATGTGGTTTATGGGGATGTGCTTATTATCGACAGTTATTATAGGTGGCTTTTTTATTCATCGGGATAATAAGCGTAATGCAGCTGCGAATAAAAAAGGACAGTCTTCAAAGGAAGGCTGAACGATATACTTCATTAATAAAAACTATATATGGGTAGAGGTCCGGTTAAGCACTCTTTAGCCGGACCTTTCCTTTTCTACTACCCACCTTTTCTTTTCAACATTTAGGCCGTTTTGATTGTTAGATATAAAAACAAATAATATGGCATACAAAATTGCATTCTTTGGAGCTAAACCGTACGATATAGCTTCATTCGACAAAGTAAATGAAAAGTACAATTACGACATTCGCTACTATAAAGGACATTTGAATCCGAACAATGTAGTCCTGACGCAAGATACGGACGCGGTCTGTATCTTTGTCAACGACACCGCCGATGCCGCTGTGATCGATGCGATGGTGGACAATGGTGTCAAACTGCTGGCCCTTCGTTGTGCCGGTTTTAATAATGTGGATCTGAAAGCGGCCAAAGGAAAGCTGCCGGTCGTTCGCGTACCGGCCTATTCGCCTTACGCCGTAGCCGAATATTCGCTTGCCCTGATGCTGTCGCTGAACCGTAAGATACACCGTGCCTACTGGCGTACGCGAGACGGTAATTTCTCGCTGAACGGCCTGATGGGGTTCGATATGCACGGCAAGACAATCGGTATTATCGGCACGGGAAAGATCGCCAAGATCCTGATCCGCCTGTTGAAAGGGTTCGGAATGCGCATTCTGGCTTATGATCTTTACCCGGACATGAAGTTTGCCGGAGAAGAAGGTATTTCTTATGTTTCGTTAGACGAACTGTATCGCGAGTCGGACATCATCTCCTTGCATTGTCCGCTGACCGACCAGACAAAATATATGATCGACAAAGACTCCATCGACAAGATGAAGGAAGGCGTAATGATCATCAATACAGGCCGGGGCCAACTGATCAACACCAACGACCTGATCGAAGGCCTGAAGGAAAAGAAGATCGCGGCGGCCGGTCTGGACGTGTACGAGGAGGAGGGCGAATACTTCTATGAAGACAAGTCTGATAAAATTATCGACGATGATGTATTGGCCCGTCTGCTTTCTTTTAATAATGTGATCGTTACTTCGCATCAGGCTTTTTTCACGAAAGAGGCCCTGCATAACATTGCAGAGACCACCCTTCAGAATATCGAAGACTTCCGCTGCCATCGTCCTTTGGTGAACGAAGTTATTCTGTAAAAAGACGATGTTTATATCGCTGATTTATTATATTTTTGTAGCCATTGTCCGGTGTGAGCCAGGCAATGGCTATTATTTTTATGGTAAACAGATATGGAAATAGACAGTCGCACAGGTCTGGTGCTTGAAGGAGGAGGGATGCGTGCCATCTTCACCGTCGGAGTGCTGGACTGCTTTATGGACCATGACATTTGGTTCCCTTATACGATCGGTGTGTCTGCCGGGGCGAGCAACGGTATTTCGTATGCCTCCCGGCAGCGCGGGCGTTCCCGTTTCAGCAATATCGACCTGCTGGAAAAATATGATTATATCGGTTTCAGGCATTTCCTTCGGGGGCGGGGATATATCGACATGAAATACCTTTTTTATATTTATCCGGAAAAATATTATCCGCTCGACTACGAGACGTATTTCAAGTCGCCGAACCGCTTCGTCATGGTCACCAGCAATTGCCTGACGGGTAAAGCCGAATATTTCGAGGAGAAGCAGGATGCAGACCGCCTGGTCGATATCTGTTGTGCCTCCTGCACGCTTCCGGTGCTTTGTCCGGTGGCGTATGTCGACGGTGTCCCGATGGTCGACGGCGGTGTCTGCGATGCCATCCCGATCCGGCACGCCATCGACGACGGTTTCCGCAAGAACGTGATTGTCCTGACCCGCAACAAAGGCTACCGTAAGGAAGAGAAGGACTTCTGGCTGCCCGGCTTCATCTACCGCCGATATCCCGCTATCCGGAAGCAGTTGAAGCTACGCTACCGCAACTATAACGAAGTGCTGGATTATATCGACGAGCTGGAAGCGAAAGGAGACGCGATCGTCATCCGTCCGCAAAAGAAAATGGAAGTCGGCCGCACCACCAACGACCGCAAGAAGCTGTCCGCCTTGTATGACGAAGGCTATGCCGTCGGCCGATCCATCGTCGAAAACAACCGGTTCGATTTCAAAACACCGGTGATTTGAAAACGAAACACCGGTGATTTGAATTCAAAACATATATGTTTTGGACATCGAGTGAAAAATGAGAGCTTAAAATTCGGATTATTCGAGGTAATTTCTTATATTTGTATATTAACACAACTAAAAGAATAAGTGATGATGAATAATTATGCAAATTACCTGTATATAGCTATTCGCGCCGCCCTCGATGCAGGCAAAGCGATCATGGATATTTATACCGATCCGGAATCTGATTTCGGCATCGAACGTAAAGCCGATAACTCCCCGTTGACAAAAGCCGATAAGAAGGCCCATGCGATTATCTCGATGGCCCTGTCCGTGACGCCTTTCCCCGTGTTGAGCGAAGAAGGAAAAGAGAAGCCTTTTGCCGAACGTTCAGGCTGGGACATGCTCTGGATCGTCGACCCGTTGGACGGGACGAAGGAGTTTATCAAGAAAAACGGCGAATTTACGGTTAATATCGCCCTTGTGAAGGAAGGGATTCCGGTATTGGGCGTGATCTATGTGCCCGTGCGGAAAGAGCTGTATTTCGCGGCTGACTCGTTGGGAGCGTTCAAGCTGGCGGAGATAGACTACGGATACCAGCCTTCGATGGACGAGATAAAAACGAAAGCCATACGCCTGCCTATGTCGATGGGACACCAGGGAGTCGTGGTGGTCGCCTCGCGTTCGCACCAGACGGAAGAAACGACGGCCTTTATCGAGAACCTGCGCAAGCAGGGACAGCCGGTCACCCTGATCAGCAGCGGCAGCAGCTTGAAGATCTGCCTGGTGGCGGAAGGAACGGCCGATGTTTATCCCCGTTTCGCACCGACGATGGAGTGGGATACCGCCGCCGGACATGCGATTGCACGGGCGGCCGGATGCGAAGTTTATCATATCGATGGTAAAACACCTTTAAAGTACAATAAGGAAGACCTTCATAATCCGTGGTTCATCGTCAAACCGCTCTGACGGGCGGTTTGTTCCGTTTGCTGAAACTTTTGGTCTGTAAGTAAGATTATCCCTAAAATTGGTTATCGTAGTGAGATTAGATTTAATATTCTTATTACATTTGCAATCCTAACAGATAATTGACAATTAATGGTCTCTGTTCTTAATTGTCGATTGTCAATTGTCAATTGAAAGGATGAACTTTGAAATAATATTTGTATTGCTGGCGCTGGTCGGCATGATCGCGGCGTTGATATGGGATGGGCTGAGGCCCGGGATGGTGTTACTCACGGTTGTGGTGCTATTTCTTTGTGCGGGAATATTGACGCCGAAAGAATTGCTCGAAGGTTTTAGTAATAAAGGGATGATAACCGTCGGAATGCTTTTTCTGGTAAGTGAAGGCATTCGCCAAAGCGGAGCATTGGGACAACTTATAAAGAAGTTGTTGCCGGAGGGGAAGACAACCGTTTTCAAGGCGCAGCTGCGTATGCTTCCGCCTATTGCTTTTGTCTCCGCTTTTCTCAACAACACGCCTGTTGTCGTTATTTTCGCCCCTATCATCAAGCGTTGGGCGGAGTCGGTCAAGTTGCCGGCGACGAAATTCCTGATTCCTCTTTCGTATGTGACCATTTTAGGCGGCATCTGTACCCTGATCGGGACGTCGACCAACCTGGTCGTACATGGCATGATCCTCGAAGCCGGATATGAAGGGTTTACGATGTTCGAGCTGGGAAGGGTGGGGATCTTTATCGCGCTGGCCGGCATCATTTACCTGTTCGTGTTCTCCAACAAGCTGCTGCCCGATTCCCGTACCGATCGCTACGATGAAGAGGAGGAAGACGGCAACCCCGGTAACCTGCACCGGGTGGAAGCGGTGTTAGGCTCCCGTTTTCCGGGTATCAACAAGACATTGGGCGAGTTCAATTTTACCCGTCATTACGGTGCGATCGTGAAAGAGGTGAAGAGCGGGGGACAGCGGTTTACCCGCGATCTCGATAAGGTGACGTTGCACGAGGGCGATACGCTGGTTCTCTGGGCGGACGATACGTTCGTGCCGACATGGGGCGAATCCAGCGTCTTCCTTTTGCTTGCCAACGGCAAGGACGGTACGGAACCTGTTTCCCGCAAGAAACGCTGGCTGGCATTGGGCTTGCTGATCTTTATGATCGTAGGCGCCACGATAGGGGAGTTGCCTGTGGTGAAAGAGGCGTTCCCTGAAATACGGCTGGATATGTTTTTCTTTGTCTGTATTACGACCATCATCATGGCGTGGACCAAGATTTTCCCTCCGAAAAAGTATACCAAATATATATCCTGGGATATTCTGATTACGATTGCCTGTGCCTTTGCCATCAGCAAGGCGATGGAGAATTCCGGTTTCGCAGCTTTGATAGCCCGTCATATTATCGGTATGTCCAGCAGCATGGGACCGTATGCTTTACTGGCGATAGTCTTTATCATCACCAATATCTTTACGGAACTGATTACGAACAATGCGGCTGCGGCGCTCAGTTTCCCGATCGCCTTGTCGGTCGCTACGCAGCTCGGTGTGGACCCGACGCCGTTCTTCGTGGTGATCTGTATGGCGGCATCTGCCAGTTTCAGTACGCCGATCGGTTATCAGACCAATCTGATCGTGCAAGGTATCGGTAGTTATAAGTTCACTGACTTCGTGAAAATCGGTTTACCCCTTAACCTGATCACTTTTTTGATCTCGGTGTTCGTGATACCGATGATCTGGAAATTCTAAACAGGTGAAAGTTGAAAGTGATGGGGAAGAGTTTGACGGCAGAAAAGTCCTTTGGTTTTGCGATCCGTATCGTTAGACTATATAAGATATTATATGAAAGAAAAGAATTTGTTCTGTCAAAACAGATGTTGCGTAGTGGAACTGCCATTGGCGCCCTTTTGAAAGAAGCTGAGCATGCGCAGTCCAAAGCCGATTTTATAAGCAAAGTGAATATTGCTTTGAAGGAAGCAATATGAAACGGAATATTGGATTATGTTATTGAAAGAAACGGATTATTTATCTGAAAAAGAATACGAATCGATTATAGAAGACTGCCGTGAATTGATTAAACTGACGGTCAGTATTGTGAAAACAAGTAAACAAAATATGAATGGAACAAGTAAATAATAATAATATCGAAGAGAAACTTTCAACTCTCAACTCTCAACTTTCAACTAACATCTATCCTATTTTCGATAGGATGATGACGAGGGAGGATAAGGAGCGTTTGCTGAAGCAGCGTAGTGTGATGGTGTGGTTTACCGGGTTGAGCGGTTCCGGGAAGAGCACGGTGGCGATAGCGCTTGAGCGCGAGTTGCACAAGCGCGGTTTGCTGTGCCGCATCCTGGACGGCGATAATATCCGCAGTGGGATCAACAACAATCTCGGCTTTTCGGCTGAAGACCGGGTAGAGAATATCCGCCGTATCGCCGAAGTAAGCAAACTTTTTATCGATACGGGAGTTATCACGATAGCGGCTTTTATCAGCCCGAATAACGATTTGAGGGAAATGGCGGCATCTATTGTCGGGAAGGAGAACTTCCTGGAAATATATGTCAGCACTCCGATCGAAGAGTGCGAGCGGCGCGATGTCAAAGGGTTGTATGCGAAGGCACGCCGGGGCGAGATCAAGGATTTCACGGGTGTTTCCGCTCCTTTCGAAGCACCCGAACATCCTGACCTGACGTTAGACACTTCCGTGTTGAGCCTGGAGGAATCCGTAACCCGTTTGCTCGAACTGATATTGCCGAAGGTTTCCCTTGGCGGGAAACAATAGTTTCCCCGGCATGAAATTTTTGTTCCTGCAGCATGCAAATATAGTTTCATGGGCATGGAACTATATTAGAATAGAAAGGTAAGAATAATAACAACATTAAATAACATACAATGTCAGATTATAAATTAAGCCATTTACAGGAGTTGGAAGCAGAGTCTATCCATATCATCCGGGAGGTAGCTGCCGAGTTTGAGAATCCTGTGATGCTTTATTCTATCGGAAAAGACTCTTCCGTCATGGTTCGCCTGGCAGAAAAGGCTTTTTCTCCGGGAAAAGTCCCTTTCCCTTTGATGCACATCGATTCCAAATGGAAGTTCAAGGAGATGATTCAGTTCCGCGACGACTATGCGAAGAAATTCGGATGGAACCTGATCGTGGAATCCAATATGGAGGCATTCAATGCCGGTGTAGGGCCTTTCACGCACGGAAGCAAGGTGCATACGGACCTGATGAAGACGCAGGCGTTGTTGCATGCGCTCGATAAATATAAGTTCGATGCCGCTTTCGGAGGCGCCCGTCGCGATGAAGAGAAGAGCCGGGCGAAAGAACGTATCTATTCGTTCCGCGACAAGTTCCACCAGTGGGACCCGAAGAACCAGCGTCCGGAGTTGTGGGACATCTACAACGCCCGTGTCCATAAAGGGGAGAGCATCCGTGTGTTCCCGCTGTCCAACTGGACGGAGCTGGATATCTGGCAGTATATCCGCCTGGAGAATATTCCGATC
>ERZ857757.387-NODE-387-length-48227-cov-7.009258_pt1 | contig 48227 bp, 42 predicted proteins | sample MGYA00519764_ERZ857757 | MGnify/ENA primary metagenome ERZ857757 (study PRJEB31778, sample SAMEA3449359) | human gut metagenome | biome: human gut; feature: human-associated habitat; material: faeces | place: United Kingdom | collected 2010/2012 ...
TTTCTTTGAGTTCTCGTCAAACCCATTATACTGGATTTTTCCTTTTGTGTCCATCTTTTTTTGCTTGCACTTACATTGTAAATTCAAGGAAGCAAAAAGAACGTAAAAACCGTCCCTTTTGGTGACTTTTCGGGAAAAGCAAAAGCCGCCCGACGGCAAAACGTCGGGCGGCAATATCCGGTTTCTTTTGCCCCGTTTTTTTTAAAGAAAAACGGGTAAGGTCAAAGGGCGAACAGCCCATGCCATGCAGACACTTCAAACACTTTGGAGAGTCTGCATTTTGTAGAATTCGCCTTTTTGCTCCATAAGCTCTTCAAACGTGCCGATTTCCGCACATACACCGTTTTTGATTACCGCAATGCGATCCGCATCGCGAATGGTGGATAAGCGGTGCGCAACGATGAATGTCGTGCGATCTTTGGAAAGATTGTTGATCGCTTTCTGGATTTCTTTTTCCGAAACACTGTCAAGCGCACTGGTCGCTTCATCAAAAATAATGACTTTCGGATCACGGATCAGCGCACGTGCAATCGATAAACGCTGCCTCTGACCGCCGGAAAGGTTCGCCCCATGCTCTTCCAAAGGCGTATCGACCCCTTGGGGCAGGGAATTGATGAAATCTGTCAACCGCGCCGCGTCAAGCACCTTTTGTAATTGCTCTTGCGAAACATTTGTCATGCCGTAAGTAATGTTTTCGCGGATCGTACCGGTAAACATCACACTGTTCTGCGGTACAACGGCAAGGTTTTTGCGGTATGTATGCAGGTTGATGGTGGTGATATCGTGCCCGTCCACAAGCACTTCACCACTCTTGGGCAGATTGAAACCGAGCACTAAGTTCAACAGCGTCGATTTGCCCGAACCGGATTCGCCGACAATCGCAATGGTCTCGCCGGCCTTAACTTTGAGATTCAGCCCACGAAGCAGCGGTTGGTCGTCTTCATAGGAAAATTCCACGTTCTTGAATTCATAATCACCCTTTAAATCGGTGATTTCAAATTTGCCGCGGTTATCTTCAATGTCGCTTGCGCCCAATATCTCGCCAATCGATGAAATCGATTCAAAGCCTTTTGTGATGATCGGCATAAGCCCGATGAGCGTTGAGACCTGGCCGGTAAGCGTCGAAAAATACGACTGATACATGGAAATGTCGCCGATCTCGATTTGTCCCTTGATGGCAAGATAAACCGAGAAAACCAGACACAACAGCTGGAACAACTGGAAAATAACCCAAGAGCAGGCGCCAAACAGAGCCTGTATCACGTCCAAATGAAAACCGGTGGTGGCAACCTTGTTCAAAAGAGTGGTCATTTTGTGTACTTCGCGGTTTTCAAGCGCATGTGCACGGGTGATCTGCGTCATTTCAACCATGTCCATGAGGTTGGCGGAAGTAGCTTCCATACCCTTGCGGAATTCACGGTTGTTGCGCTTGATCGGCTCCCGGAAGGCACGCATGGTGAGAGTGGCGGCCGGAATACACAGAACAAAGAACGCAAAGATCGTCATGTTGCGCGTTACCACCACCACAAGCGCTGTGATCATGTTAAGCGCAACCTGAGGAATGATTGTAAAGAGCTGGGAGGAAAGCGATTGGACGGTTTCAACGTCGCGCATAAGCTTGGACTGAATGCGTCCGGATTGCATTTCCTTGTGGAACGAAATGGATAGCTGCTGCAATTTGCGTACCAACGCGCCGCGTAACCCCACTTCTACCTTTCGCATAACGCTGCTCTGCAAACGGACGCGGATCATGTTGGTCGGAATGTTGAGAAAGAGTAGGAATACCAGTACGCCGACGTTTAAGGCGATTTCGCGGATATAGTCAAAGCTCCTTCCGCCCAAAACGTCTACAACGACATTGATAAGGTTTGCCGTAACAATCGGGATAGTGATGTGCGGCAAGGTCGCAATGCCATAAAAAATGACCGATAAAAGGAGCTGCCAAGGATACCTTTTGTACATGACCAATAAGATCTTTAAGGTGCTCTTGGAATTTCCCGAATAGGCATCAATAAATTCCTTTTCGAGAATTCTCGCTTCTTCATCGGTAAAAGTTTGTGTGTGTGAGGCCGGAATCGGCTTTTTTCGGTGGGGGAGACGCATGTGAGAGTGCTGTTTCATAAGAATTACCTCCGTCGCTTGGCTTTTTGCCGTAAGCGTAAGACGATGGGCGGTGATTTTGTGCCCGTCTTTTTCGGGTATGGGTATCATAGCATTAAAAAGGGGTGTTGTCAATACTTTTTTGAAATTTTAAATAGATATTTTTTTCACAAACTTTTTGGGAAAATAACGGCAAAAGAGTAAAAAACAGTTGACAGGAAATCCGGAAAATTGTATAATAGAAGCGCAGACAGTGCGGCACTTTTTTGTGCACCCGGCACGGTTTTGCGCAAACTATCAGAAAGCTGGTGTTTATACTGGATACGATCAAAACTTACCCGTGTCCCTGCTGTGGTGCGTCGCTTGCCTATGACGGTGCATCGAAAAGCCTGCATTGTGACTCCTGCGGGAACGATTACACCCCCGAGACCTTACAGCAGATATTTGACGCAGATACCCGTACAAGCGGCGACTCCGCCTACGATTGGTCGAAGTACGAACCGCGTTCGTTCGGAGAGACAGAGAGCGAGGGACTCCGTACCTATACCTGCCCGGCCTGCGCGGCGGAAATTACAGGTACTGCGGCGATGGGCGCTACGGTCTGTCCGTATTGCGGCAATGCCGCCATTGTCGAAAAGCAGTTTGTCGGCTCATATCAGCCGGATTACATCGTGCCTTTCCGGATCGACAAGAAAGCGGCGATGGAAAGCTTTGAAAACACCTGTAAAAAACTTCCGTTTTTGCCGGATGAGTTCAAAAATAAGAAAAAAATCGAAGAAATGAGCGGCGTATATGTGCCGTTCTGGATGTTCGACTGTAAAGCGAACGCAGCCATTACCTATCGGGGCGAACGTACCAGCGCATGGAGCGATTCGGAAAACGATTATGTCAAGACCGACCATTACAAGATCTTCCGCGCCGGCACGTTGGATTTTGCCAATCTTCCGGTAGACGCCTCCAAAAAGGCGGATGACGCGTATATGGACGCGCTGGAACCATATAACCTTGACGATGCTGTCAATTTTGATACGGCGTATCTGGCTGGTTATCTGGCGGATAAATACGATGTATCGGCAGCCGACAGCGAGCCGCGTGCCAACGAACGCATCAAAAAGACCACCGAAACCACCTTTGCCGGAACAGTCGAGGGCTTTTCAGGCGTTGTGCCGGAAAACTCAAAGGTGAATTTCTCGGATGGCAAGGTGCGTTATTCAATGCTTCCGGTTTGGATGTTACATATTACATACGAGGGAAAGAACTATGCGTATGCTATCAATGGACAAACCGGAAAAGTGGTTGGTTCATTCCCGGTTTCCAAGAAAAAACGCAACCTCTATTTTCTTAAAGCATTCGGAATCGGCGTTGCCGTTATGGCGGCAATCTTAGCGTTGATTGCGCTGTTATAAGGAGGTGGAGAACATGAAAAAGTCTATTTTGCGGCATGCCGCTGTCTGCTTTCTTATTCTTGTATTCTTGGCTGTTCCGGCGTTTGCTTCGGAATACATCGCCGACCATGCCGGATTTCTGACCGATGAGCAGGCCGAAACACTGGAAAGTGAATTGGAACAGACCTCGCAGAAACTGACCGCCTATATCCGTATTGTAACGGAAAACAGTATGGATTCTTCTTCGGCGGAAGAAAAAGCAAACGAATTTTACGACTATTATAACGACACAGAGGACGGATGCCTTCCCGGCGTATTGCTGTATATCTGCCGTGATCCCCGTTCCTATTATGTAACCGCGTCGGACAATGTGTTTAACAGCGATATGATCACGGCTTTGGAAGATAGTTTCTTGCCGTATTTACGCGAGGACGATTACTTCGGAGCCTTTGAAGCGTATTTGGAAACCGCCGAACAGCAGATCACCGAATATCACGGTCAAACGCCGGATTTTCCGCTTGATCCGTATCCGGATGACAGCCAGAACGAAAACTTCGGCGCTATCGATGATTACGACGATTCTTTCCATGCGACGGATCTTGTATATCTGATCTTCAATCCGTATGTCTTTGTCGGCATCATTGTGATACCGTTACTTGTGGCATTGTTTTTAACGCATCTGAAAGTCAAACAGATGAACACGGTAATCAAAAAAACAACGGCGGATACTTTCGTCAAGCGCGAAAGCCTTGCCGTAAACGAAGCGCACGAAATCTTCTTGTATTCGACCGTTACCGCAACGCCTAAACCCAAAAACAACCCGGATGACCATCATGACAGCGGCTTTTCCGGAGGCGGCGGAAGCAGCGGACGTGTCGGACACGGCGGCAGCTATTAAAAAATATCCGAAAAAACTGCGGGATTTTGTACAGAACTGAAACAACATAACATTTGCCGATAAACGGCAGGAGGTATCTTATGGGACTTTTAAAAGCAGGCGCAGGCGCGCTCGGCGGCGTACTTGCCGATTCTTGGAGAGACTATTTTTACTGTGAAAGCTTAGATGCGGACATCCTTGTCACAAAGGGTGAAAAAAGAGCGGGCAATCGCAGTTCCAACAAAAAGGGCACTGAAAACATCATTTCCAACGGTTCGATCATCAACGTCAATAACGGCCAGTGCATGATGATTGTCGAAAGCGGCAAGGTGGTTGAAATTTGCGCCGAACCCGGTGAGTTTGTTTACGATACATCGACCGAACCGAGCATTTTTTACGGTCCTCTCGGCGAAAATATCAAAAAGAGCTTTGCCGAGATCGGAAAACGTTTTACGTTCGGCGGTGAACCGGCCAAGGATCAGAGAATCTACTTCTTCAATACGAAAGAGATTACCGGCAATAAATTCGGTACTCCCGCACCGGTTCCGTTCCGCGTGACACTCGATGAAAGCATGAATTATAAGCTTTCAGTGGATTTGCGTTGCAACGGCGTGTATTCCTACCGCATTGTCGATCCGCTTCTTTTCTATACCAACGTTTGCGGCAACGTGGAGGAATCCTATGAGCGCTCACAGATTGACGATATGTTAAAAGGCTCGTTGTTGGATGCGTTAAGACCGGCATTTGCGCAGATTTCGGCCATGAAGATCATGTATTCCGAAATTCCGGCGCACACCAAAGAAGTGACCGCGGCTCTTGCCGAAGAACTGCGCGACGATTGGAGAGAGAAACGCGGTATCGAACTGTTCGCTGTCAGTATCAACGCCGTTTCCATTCCGGACGATCAGAGAAAGAAGATAACTGAATGGGAAGAGAATATCATGACGACCAATCCGAACATGGCGGCTTCCCGTATCGTCGGCGCACAGGCAGACGCTATGCGTACGGCGGCCGGTAATCCGAACGGTGCGATGAACGGATTCGTCGGCGTAGGCATGGCACAAGGAGCTGGCGGCGCCAACGCGGCGACCCTCTTCCAGCTGGGCGGCACTTCGGAAACGGCTTCTCCGGCAGAAAACGGAAGTTGGGACTGTTCTTGCGGCAAAAAGGGAAATACCGGCAAATTCTGCTCCGAATGCGGTAAACCGCGTCCGGAAGGGGCTTGGTTCTGCACGGAATGCGGCGCAAAGAACACGGGTAAATTCTGCTCAAACTGCGGCAAACCGAGGGCTTAACGGATTTGAGTCATAATACGGAATCTTTCAAGAACTTAAAAAAAATGAAAATCACCGTCATCGGCTGCGGCCGCTGGGGGAGCTGTATTGCATGGTATCTTGACAAAATCGGGCATGACGTAACGCTCTACGGCCGCGCGGAATCCGCGCACATGCAGCAAATTCTCCGCGGCCGCGCCAACGAATACATGCGTTTTCCGGAAAGTATACGTTTATCGACCTCGCTTTCCGATGCCCGCGGTTCGGAGCTTATTGTTATTTCAATCGGTTCTCAGTCTTTGCGCTCGCTTTGCGGCGAACTGAAAGCGCAGGGGTTGAACGGAAAAGATTTTGTGCTGTGTATGAAAGGAATCGAAAACACAAGCTGTAAGAGACTGTCCGAAGTTGTTTCGGAAGAATTGGAGGCTTCGCGTACAGCGGTGTGGCTCGGACCGGGACATGTCGAGGAATTCTACAAGGGAATTCCCAACTGCATGGTAATTGACAGTGCCGATGAAAGATTGAAGTCGTCGCTTGTCGAAGCCTTTTCCGGTGACATTATACGGTTTTATTACGGTACCGATCTTGTGGGCAACGAGATCGGTGCCGCCGCGAAGAACGTTATCGGCATTGCGGCCGGAATGTTGGATGGGCTGCATATGACCTCTCTCAAAGGCGCACTGATGAGCCGCGGCACGCGTGAGATTGCACGGCTTATCAAAGCTTGCGGCGGAAACGAGCTTTCCGCTTATGGGCTTTGCCATCTCGGAGATTATCAGGCGACCGTTTTTTCGCCGTACAGCCATAACCGGCATTTCGGCGAAGCATATATTTCCGGCGAAAACTACGATAAATTGGCCGAAGGGTATTATACCGTGCCGGCGCTTGTGAAGATGGCGGACGACAAAAAAGTGGATTTACCTATCTGCCGGGCTGTATACGATGTGTTGTATAACCGTATTGATGCAGGCGTGACTCTTGGAAAATTGTTTGAACGTTCGCAAAAAAACGAATTCTAATCGTGCAAATCGACGGATTGGCGGCTATTTTATGGATATTTTTGCGGAAAATGCCGATTTTTCAAAAAAGACCTTGACTTTTCACAAAAAATCATTAAAATAGAATAGTATATTTTTGTAAACTTCCGTATATCAAGGAAGGCAAGGGTTGCCCGCCGCAAAGCGGCATCTCTTTGAAAGGATGGACAGAACCATGAGTTTGAAGAACTTCAAGGAAACAGAGACAAACAAAGTCGAAATGGACATTGTCATTTCGCGTGATGTCTTTGAAAACGCTATCAACAAAGTGTTTTCAAAGGCAAAGAAAAACATTGCGATTCCCGGCTTCCGTAAAGGCAAGGCAACCAGAGGCCTTGTAGAAAAATTCTACGGCAAGCAGGTATTTTTTGAAGATGCGATCAACGATCTTCTCCCCGGTGAGATCGACGCGGCTGTCAAGGAAACGCCGTACCGCATTGCCGGTATGCCCGAAGTGACCGACGTTGATTTTGAAGCCGAAGACGGCATTACCGCAAAAGTAACCTTTGTCCGCTATCCGGATGTCAAGGTTAAGGCTTATAAGGGTCTTGAAGTTGAAAAGGCCATTGTCAAGACCGAAGATTCCGAAGTCGATGCTGAGCTTGAAAGAACGCGTGCTCGTTATGCAAGAACCATCGAAGTAAACGACCGTCCGGCTCAAAAGGACGATACCGTTACCATCGATTACGAAGGTTTCTGCGACGGGGTTGCATTTGATGGCGGCAAAGCAGAAGGACACAAGCTGAAACTCGGCTCGAACACGTTTATTCCGGGCTTTGAAGACCAGATCATCGGCAAGAACATCGGCGATGAATTTGATGTCAACGTCAAGTTCCCCGAAGATTACCATGCAAAAGAGCTTGCCGGAAAAGACGCTACTTTCAAATGCAAGCTGAATGCTATCGAATACGAAGAGCTTCCGGCACTTGACGACGATTTCGCCAAGGATGCTTCCGAATTTGAAACCTTTGCTGAATATAAGGCAGATGTAAAGGCTAAAATAGAAAACAGACACAACGCAGAGGCAGAGGTTCGCCTTGCCGAACAGCTCACCAAGGCTCTTACTGATAACGTTGAAGCGGAGATTCCGGAAGCGCTTATTGACCGCGAAAAGGAAAACCTCGTCAGAGAATACGACTATCAGCTTCGCAGCCAAGGCCTTAGCCTCGATATGATTTTGAAGTATACCGGCATGAAGTTGGACGATGTCCGTGCAAGATATGCCGATATGGCTCTTATCAATGTCAAGAAACAGCTCGCTCTCGAAGAAATCGTTAAGGCCGAGAATATCGAAGCCAGCGACGAGGAAGTCGAAAAGAAATACAACGAAATGGCAGAACAGTTTGGCATGAAAGTCGAAGAAGTCAAGAGCCGTATTTCTGCGGAAGACCTTGCTTACGACGTCAAGAGCATCAAGGCATTCGAGCTTGTTAAGGATAACGCTAAGATTACCGAGAAGAGCGTAACAGCCGAAGAACTCGAAAAAATGAACGCCGCTGAAAGCGCAGAGGAAAAGTCCGAAGAAAAATCGGAAGAAAAGGCAGAAAAGCCCAAGAGAAAGACTGCTGCCAAGAAGGCAAAGACCGAAGAAGAACCGGCCGCCGAAGAAAAGAAACCGGCTAAAAAGCCCAGAGCCAAAAAAACGGCTGAACCCACAGAAGAATAAGAAAATATTTTAACATATGCGAACTAAGCCGCCGCAAAGGCGGCTTATGTCTGCCCGTAAAGACGTTTTTAACCTGTACATGCGTATTTTAGCGCTGATGAAAGGATGATTTTTATGGCACTCGTACCAATGGTTGTGGAACAGACCAATCACGGCGAACGTTCCTATGATATTTATTCGCGTCTTTTAAACGACCGAATCATCATTTTAAGCGATGAAGTAAACGACACGACCGCTTCTCTTGTGGTCGCACAGCTCTTGTATCTGGAAGCACAGGATCCCGACAAGGATATTTCGCTTTACATCAATAGCCCCGGCGGTTCTATTACCTCCGGCATGGCTATCTATGATACCATGAACTATATCAAATGCGATGTTTCGACCGTCTGCATCGGTATGGCCGCCAGCATGGGTGCATTCCTGCTTGCTGCCGGCGCTAAGGGAAAACGCTATGCACTTCCCAACAGTGAAATTATGATTCATCAGCCGTTGATCAGCGGCGGATTGAAAGGCCAGACGACCGATATCAAGATCTATTCGGATCATTTGGTAAAGACCAAGGAAAAGATGAATCGGATTCTTTCGGAACGCACCGGAAAAGATTATGAACAGGTTTGTGCTGACACCGAACGGGATAATTTCATGTCGGCGGAAGAAGCGCGTCTCTACGGTCTTGTGGACGAAGTCATTGTTAAGAAAGACTAAACAGTAAAACGAATTTCCGAAAGGAACCGGCATAAAACCGGTATGTGTATCTGAATGGCAAACACGACTGGAACAGAAAAGAAATACTGCGCCTTCTGCCATAAGACAGAAGACGAAGTTGGCAGGCTTATCTTGGGCCCGAACGGCATCAACATCTGCAATAACTGTGTGTTGATCTGCTCGGATATCCTTGAAAGCATGGAAAAAGAAGAACAACAGCCAGAGGACGACACGTTAAGCCTTGATAATTTGCCGAAGCCTTCGGAAATGAAGGATATGCTCGATAAGTATGTTATCGGACAGGATAAGGCTAAAATTACGCTTTCCGTTGCTGTCTATAATCACTATAAGAGAATTTTGCAGGAAAAAGACAGCGATGACGACGAGGTTGAAATTCAAAAGAGCAATGTTCTTTTGATCGGCCCGACCGGCGTCGGAAAAACCATGCTTGCCCAATCGCTTGCCAAACTGCTCAAAGTCCCGTTTGCCATTGCAGACGCGACCACTTTGACTGAAGCTGGCTATGTCGGCGAGGATGTTGAGAATATCCTTTTGCGGTTGATTCAGGCGGCTGATTATGATATTCCGCGTGCGGAAAGAGGAATTATCTATATTGACGAAATCGATAAGATTTCCAGACGGAGCGAAAACCGCTCGATCACACGGGATGTTTCGGGCGAGGGCGTTCAACAGGCTCTCCTCAAAATTCTGGAAGGAACGGTCAGCGGTGTACCGCCGCAGGGTGGACGCAAGCATCCGAATCAGGAACTGATTCAGATCAATACCGAAAATATTCTCTTTATCTGCGGCGGCGCTTTCGACGGGATCGAAACGATCATCGAAAACCGCAAAGGCAATAAAGGACTGGGATTCGGCGCAGAGATCAAGACAAAAAAAGAAAAGGAAAAAAGCGATACGCTTGCTTCCATTGAACCGCATGACCTTGTAAAATACGGTCTCATTCCGGAGCTTGTCGGCAGAATTCCGCTGATTACCGCTTTGTCGCCTTTGGATACGGACGCGCTTGTGCGTATCTTGACTGAACCGAAAAATGCGCTTACCAAGCAGTATCATAAGTTGTTCGCCATGGATGGCGTTGAGCTTGAATTTGAAGCGCCGGCACTTCGTGCGATTGCAGAACTTGCTGAAAAGAGAAATACCGGTGCGCGCGGACTTCGTGCGATTACCGAAGAGATCATGACCGGACTGATGTACAGCCTCCCGGACGACCATGATCTAAAAAAGGTTGTTATAACCAAGGATGTTGTCGAAAACGGCGCTCCTCCCGTCAAAATTTATTGACCCCGGAGGTTTGTCATACGCCGCCTTTACGGGCGGCGTATTCAAGTCTCTTCTTTATTAACGCCCATCACATTTTAATTGTAATCTATTGTAAAGAACAGGATCGTTAGCAATATGTCAGAAACAGCCATTATCTACTACCATAAACCGAAAATCAGACGTACCAATTTGAGAAGAGAAATGCTCATGGAGTCCGGCTATACCATCGCAAGAATGACCCAAGAAGCCATGAACCCCACCACCGCAGATGACCGCTTATCCGATATCCCCGTACCGGTGAAAGAACCGACCGCGTCGCGTCCCAATTTACCGCAAGAATGCACCGTAGCGCTTGACAGCATTTTCAATTGCAGCGCCAATACGCTCCGTTCCTTGGGACTTACCGGAAAATACGACGGTTTTATTTATATTTGCCGTGCTATTGAGGAAATATTAAAAGAAAAAGAACCGCCGCATTTTCAGAGTATCTATTACGATATCGGAAAAGAATACGATGTAAACCGGTGCTCGGTGGAACGCAGTATTCGCTATGCAATCGGCTACATACGCCGCAACGGAAACAGTTCCAAGCTCGGTGCGATTTTCGGCGACGCTGTTTGCGACGAAAAGAATTTTTCTAACAGCAAATTCCTTACGATTCTGGCGGCCGATATCTATGAAAAGCTCACTTCTTTGGAAGTAAACGCTTAAATGTCGTTGAAACGATCCCGATAAAACGTCGGAATCGTTTTTTCATTCGCGCCTGATACAAAAGAAATCGAAAAATATTGACGAGAATTTATTGTTACGACACTTGACGTTCACATATAAGTGCTAAAATAATATCATTATAGGTTTGGAGGAAAAATCAATGCTGAATCACTTTTATATGCTTGACACAGCGGCAACCGGTACAACCCAGTCAAGCGCCATGGAAATGTGGTCTATGCCGATCATGCTTGTTGTTTTTATCGCCGCTATGTACTTCTTTATGATTCGTCCGCAGAAAAAGCAGGAAAAACAAATTGCCGAAATGCGCAACAGCCTTATGGTCGGAGACGAAGTCACGACTAACGGCGGCATTCTGGGCCGTGTTGTTTACATCAAGGACGATGTCGTAACCATCGAAACCGGTGCAGACCGTGTTAAGATTAAGGTGCGTAAATGGGCGATTTCGACGGTCGATAAGAAAATCGATGCGAAGCCCAATGTTCCTAAGGGCGGCTATAAGGTTACGGCAGCGAAAAAAGTCGAAGATAAACCGGAATTGAAATAAAACTGACTGATAAAAAAACTGCGCTCGGACAGAGCGCAGTTTTTTATATACCAATTCGATTAACGCCAAAGGAAGTATTACAGTATTTGCGTTGACCTTTGATATTTCTTCCGAAATTGAAGTGGTGAAATCCCGTATTCTCTGCGAAAGGCTTTGATAAAATAGTTATAGTCCGTAATGCCGGTTTCAACGGAAATTTCGGAAATTGATAGCAAAGAAGTTTTCAGTAATTCTTGGGCAAGAAGAATTCTTTTCTGAAAAATAAATTTTTGAACGGTTGTCCCGTACGCTTTGTGAAAAAGCTTATAAATGGCGGTCCTCGAAAGTCCGAAAGCGCGGCAAAGGGAATCAACACTCAGCTCACTTTTTAAATTGTCGGTGATGTATTTGTCTATTTTCAGCTTTAAGTCATCTTCATCAATATTCACTAGGCCATACATATATATGTAACTGGCACATGCTTCCATAATTTTGGAGGCAGACTCAATGACAGAGCGGTTGTTATAACGGATTTCTTTGAATAATTGAATCAGCTTATTTGTATTCAATCCACATTTTTCCGAAATTTGTTTCAGCAATAATGTGTCAGGTTCCTTGCAGTCACGTGTTTGACCGAGCATGACATACCCAATGATAACTCCGTTATGTATAATAGGCGATACACATTCGATAAACCCCATATCACAGGTATAAATAATACGCTTTTTTTCACTGCGGCAGGTTTGAAATGCTTTTTCAACCGAAGAATTGCACAGTTTGCACCCCTCCGGAGAGGAGGAAACATATTCACAAAAGGAAGTGTGTTTTTGCGGAAAATAGGCAATCTCAACACTGTTGCAGTCAAAAACGCAAATCTTAATTTTTGTAAGCTTATAAAAGTGCTCTAATATTTCCATGGTCTTTTTAATATCAAATACAGTCATATTATCACCAGAATACGAAATTACTGTTTTTAGATACATTATATACTATTTTTTCAGAAAATTCAACTGTATAATATAAACAGTTGCAGAAATTCATGAAGAGGTGAAACGATGTCTGTTAAAATTGATATTTTGAAAAAACTTGTGTTTTCTGTTCCGGTAAACAGCGCGACGAAAAAATGGGGAGTATACGCGATACCCCGTTTGTGGCGTGAGCCGAACGGAAATCTTATTATACGTTTTAACGGTGAGCAGGATACTGCCTGTACAGATAAAATGAATCAGGCACCTAATCTGTATTTTTGCTCGCAGGATAATGGAATTACATGGGAAAGCGTCGCAAATGGCGACATGGTCTACGATGTCCATATGTTGCTTGGCATTGGTTCGCCATATTTGTGCTTAAGAAGCGGGGAAATAATCTCATTTAAAGGAAAAAGCCCTTTGCTGCCAATAGAAGGCGTTTTGCCGGAAAAACAGTTTTGTATGCCGAACGGAGAAGCCATTGTACATACTTACAAATACGGCAATATTCCTTTAAAAGCGAAAGGCTTTGAGAGAATATATTATAAGACCGCAGATTCAGAGCCCATCACAACAGAAGCCGTTATGGATTTTGATGAACGAGAAGTGTTTGTAAATGCACAAGCTGCCTATGAACACGGTGAATTCAGACCGATTCCGGAGTATATACAGCCATATATTTTCAAAAACCCGTATATAGCAGGAGTTACAGAATTAGCAGACGGGACAATCGTAGCTTTAACATTCGGTCAAAATCCGGATGTCTGCGACAGATACTGCCCGGACGTCTACTTACTGCAATCGACAGATAAAGGACTTAGCTGGCAATTTCGCGGTACAGTGGCAAGCAGTGCGGATGAAGTACCTTATGGATATTCCGGTGACGGAACCGAGGCAAGCCTTACAATAGCTGAAAACGGCGATTTGTTATGTGCCATGAGAATGGATATGAGCATAAATCCGGATATTGCAAAACCGATATGTGATACGATGCTTGCCATATCCCATGACGGCGGAATAACGTGGGAAAAACCGTTTTCGGTTGCTGATTCAAGTGTAACACCGCATATAGTCGCGTTGGATAACGGAATTTTGATTTTGATTTATGGCAGACCTGGTGTGCATTTTAAAATATCGGAAGATAACGGAAAAACATGGAGTCAATCGCACAGTATTATAGGTCTGACACTTGAAGAAGAACGAAAAAACGGAAAAAGCGACGCACAAAGCAAGTATTCGGATATGTCCAGTTACAGCAACACCTTTGTTGAAAAAGTATCCGGTGATACCGTTGTGGTGGTTTACAACGATATGAAGTATATGGATGCGGTCGGTCAAAAACATAAGGCCGGCTTTGTGAAACGGATTACTGTAAAAAGGATTTGATGAGGCTCTTATCAGATAGAGTTAAGAAGCGGGGGGAAAAGTATACTGAAAATAGAGTATTTGTTGGAGATGAATGCGGCGGCATATGATGCTGTAAAAGCCGGATTTCATCTGGGAATGACCGAAAAGGATGTTGAAACCATTATTTTTAATACATATAAAAGTATATGCGGCAATCCTTTTTCCTTTTGCGGCGATATAGTGGGCGGAAAGCGTTCAGCGAATATGGAAGGGGAAGCCGGCAGCTATGTTTTGCAACCTGGAGACACGCTTATTCTGGATTTGCAACCGCAAATTGACAGTGTGTTTTGTGATACAACGCGTACATTTTTTATAGGCGAACCGGGAAACGAGGTGCGCAGAGCTTACAGTCATGTAAAAAATACACTGTCACAGCTTGAAAGCTTTGTAAAACCGGATATAAAAGTTTGCGATGTTTATTCGGAAATGAACAGATTTTTGGAACAGTACGGCTATAACTGCCCCCATCATGCCGGCCATATCATCGGCAAAAACCGTTTGATATTTCCTGAGTTTTTGCCGGAAGTGCCGGATATCGTAAAGGTGGGGGATACGATTGCGTTGGAGCCTGGTTTTTATAGAAAAAACTGTTTCGGGATAAGACTTGAAAACAACTATCAGGTAACGCCGTCCGGAATGCTTCGACTGTTTGATTACACCTCAGACATTGAAGATTTCATCATAGAAATCTATAAGTGAAAGGATGTGAATACGCCATTTGGACGGTTTTAACTCCGATCATACAGAAAAACTTTGTAGACTAAATACTTGAAAAGAGGAACTGATATGAAAATTACAAATGTACGTTCTATTATTCTTAAACAACCTACCATTGAAATGATAGGGGACGGAAGTCAGGATACGGTTGTTATCCTTGTAGAAACAGACGAAGGAATAATGGGAATAGGCGAGGTGGACTCGTCTCCCTATGTGGTTAAAAGCATCATTGATATGCCGGCTTCCCACATGGCGTGTATGGGACTGAAAGAAATACTGATTGGGGAAGATCCTCTTGATGTGGAACGGCTTTGGCGCAAAATGTATGAGAAGAGCATTTATCACGGAAGAAGAAGCGTAGTCATTCATGCAATGAGCGGTATTGATATGGCGCTTTGGGATATTATAGGTAAAAAACTCGGAGTTTCCACAGGAAAGGCACTTGGTGGTACATACAGAAACAAAATCCAGGCGTATTGCAGCGTTTTGATGCCGGGAACGGAGAAAGAAATCAATGAGCTTGTAGAAAAGCATATGAATCGCGGCTATCAGGGAATGAAACTTGGTTGGGGCGCTTTGGGGGAAAGCTTTGAAAAAGACATTGAACTTGTTAAAGCCGCAAGAAAAGCGCTGGGACCGGATAAAAAACTGATGATTGATATAGGTATGCGCTGGACCGATGTCAAAGGAGCTATGAGAGCGGTAAAGGCTTTTGAAGAACAAGACGTTTATTGGGTAGAAGAACCGTTTCATCCGGATAATCTCGAAGGTTATGCAAGACTCAATCGGTCAACAGATGTGCGTATATCCGGTGGTGAAGAAGTCGGAACGCTTCATGAATACCGTGAGTTGCTCGGTCATGATTGTGTGGATATCGTTCAACCGGATCTCAGCCGTTGCGGGGGACTTACCATTGCACGTAAGCTGATTGACCTTGCCGAAGAATATAATGCCACCATTATTCCGCATGCTTTTAAGACCAATATTCTTATGGCGGCAACTTTGCAGTATATATCTACGCTGCCCAATGCATGGTATCTTGAATTTTGCGAACAGGATACAGTTTTGCGTCAAACGCTGACAACTCCGCTTTTCTCCATTGACCGTGAGGGCTATGTCGCAATTCCGCAAACAAGTGGGCTTGGAATCAATATCAATATGGATATCGTTGGGAAATATCGGGTGAATATGCATGACTAAACAGTTTCGCAGCGTTGCTGTGACCGTAACGCCGTTTTTGAAAGAGAACAAACCGGATTTGGAAGAAATAGCGCTTCAAACGCTGAAATTGGGAAATAGTGCCATAGATGCTGTCTTTCCTTGCGCTTCAACAGGGGAATATGTTAGAATGTCTGCGGAGGATAAGTGCAATATTCTGAAAACTGTTGCTGTCAGCAATAAAGGAATAAAAGCTTTGGTTGCCGGAGCGTGTGCCGCGTCTGTTGAGGAGGCCAAGGTTTATATAGAAACAGCAAAACAATATGGTTATGATGCTTGTGTGGTTTGTCCGCCGTATTACTTTCCGCAGTCTCAGCCGGACATTATTAAATTCTATAAAAAAATTCTTGTTATGGCTGAAAAAATGCCGGTTATTGCTTATCATGTGCCGTTTTTCACAAGCGGCATTGAACTTGATACATTTCGTGAATTATTGGAGTTGCCCGGGATTGCGGGGATAAAAGATTCCTCCGCAAACATGAAAAGAATCGCGCACTGTTGCGATATAGCGGCAACACTTCGTCCGGAATTCGGAGTATATACCGGAACTGATGATTGTTTACTATCGGCTCTTTGTGCCGGATGCCGCGGCAGTATGACGGCTCTTGCGGCAACAAGACCGACAGAGATATCTGCTATTTATCAGGCTTTTGACACCGGAAATCTGCGCGATGCAATGAAAATTCAGCGCTCTTTATTAAAAATTATACGCGAAGCGGATTCTCTTGCTTTTCCCATTGGATATAAGCTTTTGGCAAAAGCAACTGGATTAAAAATTGAAAAGATAACTGGAGAAAGAGAACGTGCGGTATATAACAGAATTGTGCGGCTTGTCAAAGAGGGGGGAATATCATGAAAGCGGTAATATGGAAAGATACGGATTGCGTTGAATTTACCGATGTTCCGGAACCTGAATGCAAGCCCGGCTGGGTAAAAATCAAGGTAATGGCGGTGGGACTTTGCGCAACTGAGGTGCATATGATCACCGGAGCTTTCAACGGAGGAAAACCGCCGCATATACTGGGACACGAAATATGCGGTGATATTGTTGATCTGGGAAAAGACTGCAATCCGGAATTGCTCGGCAAAAGGGTGGTGGCCGAAACTTACGTTGGTTGTGGAAAATGCTTCTTTTGCCGGACCGGACGCAAACATTTATGTAACGCCGGAGAAATCGGTTATCCTCCGTATAATGGCGGAGACGCACAATATGTTGTTGTGCCGCAAAGCTGTGTTCATATCATCCCGGACAGCATTTCGTATGACGAAGGCGGCATTATGGAGGCTGTTGCTTGTCCCTTTGGGGCTTTGCTTAGCTCCGGATTTCAGATGGGGAAGACCGTTTTGGTTCAAGGCGCCGGAGTGGCAGGTCTTTCCTTCATACAATCAGCAAAAGCGGCGGGTGCCGGCAAGGTGATATGCGCTGTCAGAAATGATGTCAAAGCAGAGCAGGCGCGGTACTTTGGCGCTGATGTCATTGTTGATTTAAGAAAAGAAAACCTACGCGAACGCGTTTGGGAGGAAACAGACGGTTTGGGCGTTGACTTTTCCGTTGACGCGGCGGGCGCGGCAAAAACCGTAAACGAGGCTGTAAGCACTGTAATCAATGGTGGTCATGTCATATTATACGGTATACCGTCGGATCACGAAAAAATCCTGTTTCCGGTGACCGAGATGATTTTGCGGCAGATAACGGTTTGCGGTTATACAGGAAATGAATTCGGGTGGGAACCTCTTATAAAACTTACAGCAGAGAAAAAAATAAATCTGCGCGATATGATATCCTATACTTACCCGCTAAGCGATTTTGACAAGGCTTTGGAACAGATGAAAAACAAACCGCAGGATCTGATAAAAATTGTTTTGCATCCGTGGGATTAAAGCATGTTGACAGAAAGGAAATGAACAATGATTAATTTTACAGGCAAAACCGCCGTGAAAAATATTTGGAATATATACGGTAGCTTTGGCAGTCTAAGTGGGGATGCCTTGATTGACGGGAAAAAATGCAAATTCTGTGGAAATGGCTATGTAATCGAAGATATAACAGAAACGGATGAAGGGGGCGTTGCCTATCAAACGGGAAACTTTTTGAACACTTCCGTATCCTCTTTGGTTATCAACGGCTTTTGCAGAAAGTTCCTTTTTGACGGCGGAGAGTATGAAGTATATACACAATACAATGGATGGCAAAACGAAAGTCGAGGAGCGTGGCAACCGTTGGTGACGGGAGTTGCTGTTTCGGTAGCAAGTGTTCGCACTTCTATGGGAGCAGCACCGATCCTGGCACTTTGGAATTCCCAGACAAAACGGGGCACGGTTTTTCATCTGCTGCCAAATTATTCGTGGGAAATGAATGTGACCCGAATCTGCAATGGAAACGAAACCAGCTCTGTTTCCGTCGAAATCGGAATGAACAGTAAGCAATTAGCCTTAACTTTGGCTCCCAATCAAGCAATTGATTTACCTGAAATAGTATATTATGAATTTCAAAACAAGACAGATTTGGATTGCTATAAGTTGCATAGCTTCTGCAACAAACATTTTCCAAGACGAGAACTGCCGATTATTTACAATACTTGGCTTTACCGCTTTGACAAGCTTTCCTATGAAAATGTCCGTAATCAGATTGAGCTTGCCGCTCGGCTTGGTTGTGAATATTTTGTAATAGATGCCGGATGGTTTGGTAATGGAGTCGGTTGGACAAATTCAAGAGGTGATTGGGAGGAAAATCTGACAGGTGCTCTTAGGGGACATATGGCGGATATTTCTGCGGAAGTCCGTCATAACGGTATGAAATTCGGTTTTTGGATGGAAATTGAGTCGGCAAGCCCGAATTCCAAAATCGTAAAGACTAATCCCGATTATTATATTGAATATAACGGACGTTATTTCTTTGATTTCACTAACCGAGCAGCGTGTGAATATTTATTTAAAACTGTATGCAGTTTGGTCGAAAAATATCATGCCGACTTTTTAAAGCTTGATTTTAATCAAGATATGACCGAAGACAGGCAAAACAGTGCATTTTCAAAGTACTTGACGGGATATTATTCGTTTATCCGTCGCTTGAAATTAAAATATCCGAAGATGTATACAGAAAGTTGTGCATCGGGCGGAATGAGGACAAATTTAAGTCTTTGCCGTAATTTTGACAGCATATGGTTTAGCGATAATCAGAGCGTAAGCGAGGGATTGCGAATATTCAAGGATACCGTTTTGCGTATGCCGCCGCAGATGATAGAAAAATGGGCGGTTATCCAATCTGTTCCGGATATTCCCGATTACCATTCGGAAAGTCCTGATCGGATAATTTCCACCAATGACGCGACATGGGAATTTACCGAAAGTGTACATCTGTCCACATTAAAGGCGTTTTTGTTGGGTGGGCCTGTCGGTTTCAGCTGTGATTTAGGCAAAATTTCACGGCCGGTATTTGATGAGCTGTCCGAATTTGTAAAACAATACAAACAAGAACGGGGTTTTTGGAAAACAGCGGTTTGCCGGATTTTAACCGACACTGATTCCATACTTGTTTTGCAATACAGCGACAGCGGTTTTGAAACAATTGTATTGGCTGTGGTATGCAAAAGGATTCAGCAAAAAAGTGTTTGCGTTTATCCGAATGTAAACGCAGATTTTATGTATTGCTGGGACGATAAAACTGTTTCCGGAACCGAATTGGAGAATGAAGGAATCCATATTTCCCTTAACGGAAATAACAAAACGATTATGATTATAATTAAGAAATGTTGATTTATAACGGTATACCCGATGGAAAAAATCAATGTTCGCTTACCAATACCTTAATCATGTCAAGGGGGAATACTATGAATAACGATTTTACTTTTCAAAGCAAACGGGATGCGAATGTATTGGAAATGTATGAATGGGATAATACCTGGTGGGAACAGGAGCCGGATACCGACAGAAAACGTGTACTGTATATCGGCGATTCAATTTCATGCGGTATCAGAAGAATTGCGACGGAGGTCTCCGGCCGGGAACTCCTGTTTGACGGTTTTGGAACCTCAAAAGCTTTGGATAATCCGTATTTTCAAGAATCCGTACGGCTATTTGCTTTGCAGGAAAAACACAGAGAGCTTGTGCTTTTCAATAACGGACTTCACGGTTGGCATTTGACTGCTGAGGCGTTTGAAAATGATTATGCAAAAATGCTTTCCTTTTTGAAGAACGAATTTCCGCAAACACCCATTGTTATAGTATTATCAACTTCGGTACTTGACGAGAAGGACGATAAAAAGGTTGTGGAATATAATTCGATTGCCAAAGAACTTGCAAGCAAAAGCCATATTCCTGTTATAGATCTGTATGCGGAAACCAAAGGAAAGACGCAATGGTACTGCCCCGACGGAGTTCATTTCTGCGCCGAGGGGTATCACTGTCTTGCAGAAAAAATAGTTGCTGCAGTCAGGAAAGTATTAAAAACAGATTAAGCAATTTCATAATGTTTTCTCGAAACAATGCCGGGTGTTCTTCTTTGTGCTGTGGCTTATAATAAAGTTTTGTGACGCGCTCAGTCCGCCTTATGGCGGACTTTTTTTATTTCGGTCATTTCGTGCGACGCATGTCTGCAAGGAATACGATTTTGGAAACTTGTCGCACTCCGTAATGTTTTTATACGAAAAATCGGAACGACTTTTGCAAAATATCGTGCAAAATGTTGGCGAATATCGGATGGAAATAGCTGGTAAATGAAAAAAAGCACAGGCTTTTCCAAAAAAGAGACAAGTGCGCTTTGTTGACTTATGGTGGCGGATGTGCTATAATTTATTAAGCTGAATTGCAACATGCGGAATTTCTGTTGCTTGTTTTCTGCGATATGTGTTTACATCGTTTTGTGCAGATTGCTGTACAAGATTATGCAAAATGCCGATTTGCAGTGAAATAATTGACAAAAATATATCCGTTGTTATAATATCATTTAACCGATTACGCATTTTATGCGAACGGAAATACACAATCTTCAAAATTCTAAAAAAGGAGAAGGAAACATGAAAAAACAAAAAGTTTTTCTTTCCCGAAAGCTTGCAATCGGCATGTCGATTACAGCGGCCGCCCTGTGCATTCAGGCAGGCGCAGCCGGCTTTTCCAAAAATGCCGCTTATACGCCCGGACAGTTTACCGACGTTTCGACGACCGAATGGTATGCTTCCGAGGTGGCGAGTGCCTTTGAGCTTGGTCTCATGAACGGCACGGGCGACGGCCTTTTTGAGCCGGAGGGACAGGTCACGGTTGCCGAAGCAATCACCATGGCTTCGCGTGCCGCTGCCATTTACGCAGGGGAGACCATTGATACCGCATCTGCCGGCGAATGGTACACACCTTACGTAAACTTTGCCATTTCCAAAGGGTTCGTCAAAGAGGGACAGTTTGATAACTATGACCGCCCGGCTAAGCGCCGTGAAGTCGCTGTTATCTTTGAGAACGCTATGCCTGACGGTTACTTTACCGCCCAAAATGACGTTACGGAAATTCCCGACGTATCCGAAAGCCGCGATTACCGCAACGACTTATTGACCCTGTACAAAGCAGGTGTTGTTATGGGCAGCGACGCATACGGTAACTTCCGTCCGGAAGATAACATCACGCGTGCAGAATCTGCCGCTATTATCAACCGTGTGGCGCTCCCTGAAAACCGTCTTTCCAAGACACTTGACAAAATTTCGCGTGACGACGCATACTTATTGATTTACAACACAGCCTACTGGGGTCACAAAGAGGGTATCAACTCCGGTTGGGTCCTTGACGCAAGAGGTTCTATGCCGCGTACCTCGATTCAGGATGGCTATGATTCAATGGTTGACGTCAGCACGACGGATGGCACACAGATGATCCGTGAGTTCAATAAGACCACGACCGGTCTTGTGAACATGGAAACCACGGTCAGCCTTGGTTCCGGTTTTGACGGTTTCTCCCTTGAATATCGCAATGATGCAGATAAGCCGGTCTATAAGCTTGAAACCGTTGACGGCGCTTGGAAACTTCTCCAAGCAGACGGTTCTTACAAGACGCTTATGGAAAACGCCAAGGACCAAACGCTCTTTACATTCAATATCACGGTCGATCTGGACAATAACCGTTGCACCACGATCATCAACCGCGAAGATTACGGTACGTTCCCGCTCATCACAAGCGGTGCGGACACCAATCTCCTCACGTTCCGCTATGCTACATCGGACGAAAGCACGGCTGTTGCCACGCTCGGCCCAATCAAGACGACTGTAAACTATGCCGTCTATGACGAATTCTATTACAATGCCGACGGTAAGGAACTGCCGCTCGGATGGGTCGGCGATGGCGCGGTTGCCAGCGGTTCGCAGTTACAGGTAACGAACGGCTATGGTGCGAAGTATTTCACTCCGATCTCCGGCAACGTCAATGCGGATATCGAGTTCAATATCACCAAAGGTCAGCCGATCTCGTTTGCTTTGAAGAGCGGATTGAAAAACATCGTAACGTTTAGCAGTGACGATAAGAATTTCTATGCAAACGGTGAAAAGGTCTATGAAAATTATGTTCAGGATCTTTGGTATCGCGTTCGTTTGCAGGCAGACGCTGAAACGCAGAAAGCTGTTGTCTGGCTCAATGGCCGCAAGATTGCTACCCTTGATTATGCAGAAGCCGCAACCTCTGCGGATAACATCGTCGTTTCCAACGCAAGCGCAGATACGGTATGCTTTGATAACGTCCGCGTTTTTGAAAAAATCAAACACGACGATTATGTCCCTGCTCCGGTAAAACCGAAAGGGGAAGAAGACCATATCGTTGGTATCAATATCTGCTCGCTGTGGAGAAACGGTACTCACTTCGGTTGGTCCTGCATTTCGCCGTATGAAGACGCAGAGCTTGCTCTCGGCTACTATGACGAAGGCAACCCGGAAACCGCCGATTGGGAAATAAAGTACATGGTAGAACATGGTATCGACTTCCAGGCATTCTGCTGGTTCCCGGATAACGCAAACGCTCCGCTGTTCCAGCCGAGCAACCGCATGCAGCTCCATGACGGCTATATGTACGCCGAATACAGCGATGCCATGAAGTACTGCATGATCTGGGAATGCGCCAACGCCGGAAAACCGACGAATTTCGACGCATGGAAAAACTACTATGTGCCGTACCTCATAGAAAACTACTTCAAAGACCCCCGCTACATGACGATTGACAACCAACTCGTGTTCTGCGTGTTTGGTGCATCGTATCTCTCCGACGCACTCGGCGGAGCTTCCGGTGTCAAGGAAGCGTTTGATTATCTCGAAGAAGAAGTGAAAAAGCTTGGCTTTGAAGGTATGATCTATCTGTCTTGCGGCAGTTCCTCCGACACGATTGCAAAAATGGGCTTCGACGGAAGCTATGCTTATAACTGGGGCGTTGACGGCTACCAGCTTGAAACCAACAAAAACGCTATTATGAAGAGCGCGGAAGTATCCACCATGTATACGGTTCCGACCATTTCCGTAGGCTTCAACAGCATTCCGTGGCATGGCATCCGCTATCCGATGATGACAGCAGATGATTTCAAGGCAGCCAACACCTGGATCCGCGACGTATATTTGCCGGAATATTCAAGAGCCGGTACGTGGCAGGAAAAACTTTCCATGATCTCTACCTGGAATGAATACGGCGAAGGTACGTATATCATGCCGTCCAAGGGCAATGGCGGTTTCGGCTATCTGGATGCTCTTCGTGAAGTTTACACGGATGAACCGGTAGACAAATCCCTTGACCTGTACCCGACGGATGCACAAAGAACGCGTATCAACCGTCTCTATCCGCAGTACAGACATTTGCTCCGCAAGACCGGTTATTATGATTTCTCGGTCGATCCCTCTACTCTTGAAAGCGTTTATACAATTGATTACAGCGAAAACCGCGCAATGGGCGTCAGCAACGCTCTGACTTATGAATTCACTTCCGAAGGCTTAACGGGTGTTGTCAACGGCGATACATTGATCGTTGCGGCTGCACTCAGCGTTCCTGCCGAAGCAAATCAGCTCAAAATCTCCATTGATGTTCCTAAGGGCACCGCAATTGAAGTTTATTTTGTCACTGAAGAGGATCCTGCTTGGTCCGGAAGCAAGGGTGTTACCGTAACCGCAACGCAGGACGGTCTTGCTGACTACTATGTCGATATGAGCCAGCTTGCTACCTGGAAGGGCACGATTACCCAGCTGCGTATTGATCCCGGTCAGACGGGTAACGGCGAAGGCGATCCTTTGAAGAACTACTTCCGCCTTGTAAAGGCCGAATTCTTGAAAGCACCGAGCAAGGGCAGCAGAACTCTTTATATCAACAATCAGAAGTACGATTTACAGCTTTATCCGGAAGTTGCAACAAACGGCGACCTTTTGGTTTCCTTTGACCCGGCTATCGCGCTCAACTTCTTGCTCAATACGTTCTACACCTGGGACAGAGATGCCGGTGTTCTTACGATTGAAGCCAACAAGCACACCGTTGTTTACACGGTTGGTTCGGACAAATACACCTTAGACGGCGAAAGCAAGAATCTTGGCTACAAGATGTACTTGCAGGACGGTCTGCCGATGTTCCCGATCATCAAGTTCTGCACGGATGTCGGTTATAAGGCTTCGCGCAATGAAAACGGCGAACCGGTTATCGAAACCAATCAGCTGAAATACTTTGAAATGATGGCTAACCGTACTCCGGGTCAGTGGGAATTCAATACGCCCGGCGATAACGAAGACTGGACTTCTTATCACATGAATCTGTTCACGGTTGACGGTTATATGAGAGCTACCTCGATTACCGATGGTCGCGACCCGATTATCCGCTATGAGGGCACCACCAATCTCACAGCCGCCAAGTATAAGGCGTTTGAAGCACGTGTTCGTTACAAGCACGACAGTGAAGACGAGCAGGCTCTGACGATGTACTTTACCACCAATGTAGAGCCTTCGTGGAGCGAATCCCAGACCATCAAGACTATTTTGAAGTCGAATGACAGTAACGGCGAATGGGAAACCTACACTTACGATCTCACCCAGAACGAACATTGGCAGGGTACGATTACGGCGCTCCGTTTTGACCCGTTCAATGCAGTTGGTACGATTGATATCGATTATATCCGCTTTATTGAGGATGAAAACTATGACCCGTCCAAGCCTGTAAAGGGTGCTGACGGAGAACCGGAAGAATTCGGAATCACCGGTGACGCTGAATCTCCTGACCATAAGTTCATTTCCGCAAACGCTACAATTTCCATTGTAGAGGATCCGGAAGATGAAACGAACCATGTTTACCTTGTCAAGACTGACAGCGGCAAGAACTGGACCTATTTCCGCAGAAACTGCTACTTTACACCCGGCAAGACTTACAGAGTTGAGTATGATGTAAAACTTGCAGGCGCCGGCGAAGATACAACCGGTTCTAACCCGACTGTCGAATCGACGGTATTCACCAATATGCGTTATAACGATTCCCAGGGAAATGTTGACCATATCTATGGCGCAAGTGACGGTGAAATGGGTGTTGGTATCAAAGTTTCCGATGGTTGGAAACATATTTCGTTCGAGTATCAGGTTGACAGAGAAAGCACAGACAGAACCAGCGACCAGTTCTCGATCTATTCCAATCCTGCCGGTGACGAAGGTGTCAGCTACTACATCGACAACCTCGTTGTAACCGAACTGGACTAAACAAATAAGAAAAGCGGCTCACGGAAATCCGTGAGCCGTTTTTTCATGTATGGGCTACAAGCCTTTGAGCTGACCTTCAAATTTGCTTTTGAAAAACAGAAAGTTATAAAGCTCTCCTCGGACTAAGCACGCTTTACCGAAAGTACCTTTCCGTCTGTGCCGATGATGTGTACCGAAACCGGAATGTCTTTGCCGCACGCCTGTACCGCGTTCAGAACGGCTTTTTCGATTCCGCCGCAGCAAGGAACTTCCATGCGCGTGACACAAATCGTCCGGATGTCATTCTGCGCGAGTATGGCGGTCAGCTTTTCCGTGTAATCGATATCATCCAGCTTGGGACAGCCGATAAGCGTAATTCTGCCGCGAATGTAGTCTTCGTGAAAATTGCCATAGGCGTAGGCTGTACAATCGGCGGCAATCAATAAATCTGCATTTTCAAAATATGGTGCATTCACCGGAACGAGTTTTATCTGTACCGGCCATTGCATCAGTCTGCCAGTCGAACCGGAAAAGGTATTTTGTGCGTTTGACGGCATATCTTTTCGCAAAAGCTTGGAATGCGTGCCCAGACAGCCGCAGGGCAAAGGAGCGGCTTCTTCAGCTTCTTTTTGCTTTTTTGAGGCGAGAACGGCCGCTTCGTCATAGGCCGGCGCTTCCCGTTCTTCAAAGGTGATTGCACCGGTCGGACAAGCCGGCAAGCAATCGCCGAGTCCGTCGCAATAGTTTTCGCGCGTCAGTACGGCCTTGCCGTCCACCATGTCAATCGCTCCTTCGTGGCAGGCATGTGCGCAAGCACCGCAACCGTTGCATTTTTCTCTGTCAATTTTAATGATTTTACGTTTCATAAAATAAACTCCTTTTAGATTTGTTAGGGTATCTTTGGCGAATAACTCTTGACTTTACGGTAACAGTATAGTACAATATATAAAGAAAGTCTGTTGGAAATCCAACAGAACAAAACTTTTTTGGAGGAAGATTTTTCTTATGTCCGACATTCTTGCCAAGCATAAAGAAATCGTGCCAAAACTTAGCGCTTGCCGGCTTTTTCGCGGTTTTTCCGCGCAAGAATTTCCGGCTGTTTTGCAAAAGCTGTGCGCAAAAGAGAAGACCATACAAAAAGGCGTTTTTTTCTTTCGTGAGGGGGAACCGGCTTTGTATGTCGGCATTCTGCTCTCTGGCGAAGCGCAGATTGTTCGTGATGACTACTACGGAAACCGCAGTGTTTTATCCGATTTACAGCCGGGCGATATCTTCGGCGAAGTTTTTGCCTGCGCGAATATCCGGGATTTGCCGGTCAGCGTCATGGCATTGAAAGAATCGACTGCGCTGTTTTTGAATTGCCGGGGGCTGTGGGAGACGGAAAAGGGCGCGGTGGATATACAAACCCGTCTTATCCGCAACTTGCTTATGATAACGGCACAGAAAAATCTGCTTTTAAACCAAAAAATTGAATTGCTGTCCAAGAAAACAACGCGTGAAAAGCTCACCGCTTTTCTTATTATGAAAGCCAAGGAAAACGGCTCGGAAAAATTCCGGATTTCCTATGACCGTCAACAACTGGCGGATTATCTGGGTGTTGAACGCAGTGCTATGAGCGCTGAACTGAGCCGTATGCGACGCGAGGGCTTGATTGATTTTCAGAAAAGCGAATTTTGCTTGCGATTTTCCGATAAAGCATTCTCCGAACACGAATTTTCTCCCCAAAAGAGGTGATATCCATGCCGGAATCCAAAAGGGTTCTTTTGTTTAATTACAGCGACTCGAACTATAATTTGCATCATACGGTAAGCGAAAATTTTGAAGATCCGTATACCGAACTTCACATGCATAACATGTATGAGTTATATTGCTTTTTGGACGGCGAAGGTATTTTCACCATTGAGGGAAATATCTATAAATTGGAAAGCGGTACGATTTTCCTCATGCGCCCGGGTGAGGCGCACAGCGCAAAAATCGTCAGCTCGCGGCGCTATGAGCGGATTGCCGTTCACTTTAATCCGTCCTTTAAAGAAAATACGGTGGTAAATGAGCTTTTACATCAGATAGAGGCACATGACAACGGAGACGGCAACTGTTTTTTCTGTAACGATGAAACGGAATATCATATCAAATTATTGCGTGAAATGACCAATCCACGCTTGCAATATGACCACAAAGCCTGCATTTTGGCTGTCGAAGCAAATCTTCCGGCACTTTTATACAGTCTAAGCAACAATTATTCGCATAAAGTTGTGGTGAACAGCTCTGCATCTGACCGTCTTGTACGGCAGATCATTCGCTATATTGATTCACATCTTTCGACAGAATGGTCGTTAGATGAGCTTGCGGAGCATCTCTATCGGGACAAGGCGTACTTAAACCGGCGTTTTAAGACGGTGATCGGAACAAGTATCTGGGACTACACGATACAAAAGCGGATTATCAATGCCCAGCGCAGTCTTTATGGGTCAGGCAGTATTCCTGCTGCTTTTCAGGCAAGCGGTTTTAACGATTACTCCACTTTTTACCGGAACTACAACAAGATCATTGGCATTTCTCCGTCGGACGACCTGAAAAAACATCAGGCAGGACAAAGCATTACTTCGGTCAGCGTTCATCCGTATTGTTAAAGGGTAGGGGACAATTCGCCCTTGCAGCTTTGCCCCACTTTTCTTTTAAGAAAAGTGGGGCAAAAGAATTTAAATTTGTTCGCCCGACGGCAAAACCATCGGGCGGACTTTGGTATTCCCCGAAAAGTAAGAAAAGAACGCTTTTATTACTTTTCAAGAGTCAAAAACTATCGTGGATAGAGAGTTGGGGAGCGATTCAATGTACCACCATTTGCCCTGATAAAAATATTGCAATTGGGCTTTGGAGCTGTTGGCGTTTATCACTTGAAGCACAAAATTTCCGTTTTCATTTTCCGCCGCACATACTTCCACATCAATCGAATTGCGTGGAAACCCAGACATGTTCATGCCCTGTATACCGGCTTGGGCCGGATATATCCGGGCATTCTTTTTAATAAAACCGGAAAAATGCCGTAAAGCGCGGTATTGACCGCTGTAACTTAACTCTTTGGTCTGCGAATCAAGCGTTGCAAGGCCGCCGCAAAAGAATGGCCCGATATTCGGCCCGCCCGTTTCGTCAAGCAGCAGATTCCATCCGGTAAAGCTTAAAAAGCCTCTGTTTAACGCCTTTGCCATCATGATTCCCCATTTGCACCAATCCGTGGCGTAATTGTCGTATAGGCGAGGCCCTCCTTCCGTAAAATGAAAGCGGATATCCGGGTATTTTTCCCGTATGATGTCTGTCATCTCAATGCAGTGATCATAGTAATGGAACGCTACACTTCCGCAGGCTTTCATCAACTCCGGGTATTCTTTCAAACACCACAGAATCTTGCTCCACTTTTCAAAACCGTGGTCATGCATCCATATTTGCGTGTTCCGTCCGGCTTCGTTTAACTTCTTTCTCAATTCTAAAATGAACTTTGCTTCTGTTTCGGGATGCCATATGCAGGTCGGATATCTGGCATCCTGTTCCGCATGAGGCTCATTTTGCGGCGTCACGGCCGAAATCTTGATTCCGTGTTTTTCATATTCCTCTATGAATTTTACCATATACCGCGCATAGCAATCTATGTATTTTTCACGCATATATCCGCCGCACATGGAATCTCCGGTTTTCATCCATCCGGGAGGACTCCAAGGCGAGCTAAACCAGAAAATATCCGGATTGATTCCGACTACTTCTTGAATCATGGGAATAATGTATGCTTCATCCTTTTTTACGGAGAAAAACTTTAAATCCGTATCTTCCTTTACATCGTCATAGGAGTAGAGTTCGGCGGAATAATCGCAAGAACCGATCGGAATCCGCCCGACCTGTAAATCCAAGCCGCTGTCCGTGTATAGGTCTTTCAAAAAGCTTTGACGGGCTTCCGGTTCCATTTGGTTCAACATATAGCAGGAGGAACCCGTAAGCGCTGCTCCAAAACCGATAAACGGTTCCTTTACCGGATTGGTGTCCGTTTTGATCTTCAAAACGCCGCTGCTTTCTATATCGGAGGGAAACACCTCGGTTTTTCTCATGAAAAAACGTTCTGCGGTGGTATACTGAATGGCTTTCATCTTTCTGTTCCTTTCTCTTTTTGCTCATTCTAACATGTTTGATGAAATATATCAAGGTAAATTTCACTCAAACACTTGTAAATTTCGGTCGAAAGGTTTATAATGAGTTACGAGGTGGTTTCATGGAATATAGGGGATTTGAACGGATTTCCGAAACGGATGCCGATATCAACCATATTGTATGTATCAATCAGAACTGGCCTGTTACCCATAACAGCTGGAACTATTTGGAACATGCGCGTCCAAACGACGGAATCATCTATATAAAGACGGGGCAGGCCGTATATACGATGACAGACGGCCGGGAATTAAGCACCGACTCCGGCGATGTGCTCTATCTGCCGAAACGCAGCCGGTATATCGTGAAATTCACGCCGGATTCCAAATCGCTTTTGTTGAATTTTAAATTGTACTGTCATAGGGAAGAACTGTATGTTTCCGACGGGGTCTTTAAAATCTGCAAAGATAAAAACAGCCGGTTACTCCGGGAGTTTGATGAACTGTGCCGGCTATATTCCGGCTCGGTCAACAGGCTTTTGTTAAAATCCAAAGTTTATGCGCTTTTTGACAGTGTGCTTGATCTGGAAACTGCCAACCGGACGGAATCGGTAGCGGCTTATATCAACAACCACCTCAACACGCCGCAGACCGTTTCGGAAATAGCGGCAAGCTGCGCCATGAGCGAAAGCTCTCTTCGCCGCAGAATGCTGCTTGAAACCGGTCTTAGTCCGGTCCGTTACATAGCAAAGCAAAAGGCCGAAAAGGCGATGCAGCTTCTTGCAATTCATGAGCTGTCTGTTGAGGATATCAGCGCCATTCTCGGATATTATGACGCGTCGCATTTTATAAAAGGCTTTAAAAAACAGACCGGCATGACGCCGACGCAGTACAGAAAGGTCAATCACATTCTATAACTCTTTTTCGCTGTACGTCTAAAAAAGCATACAAAAAAGAATCGGTAAGTTTTACTTACCGATTCTTTTTGCATTGTCTGTATTTTAGTCAGCCATACCGGAAGAACCGAGAACGTTCTTGATCTTGTGCTTAACAAGCTTCTTGACGTTTTCTCTTGCCGGACCGAGGTAAAGTCTCGGGTCGAAGATAGCCGGATCTTTGCAGAACACTTCGCGGATAGCGGCTGTGCAGGCGAGACGGATATCCGAGTCAATGTTGATCTTGCAGACGGCCATGGTAGCAGCCTTGCGGAGCAGATCTTCCGGAACACCCTTAGCGTCGGCAAGGTTGCCACCGTTTTCGTTGATGACCTTGACGTATTCCTGGTTTACGGAAGAAGCGCCATGGAGAACGATCGGGAATTCAGGGAGTCTGCGGGAGATTTCTTCAAGAATATCAAAACGGAGTTTGGGTTCACCCTTGAACTTGAATGCGCCGTGGCTTGTGCCGATAGCGATTGCAAGGCTGTCAACGCCCGTTTTGGAAACGAATTCTTCAACTTCGTCGGGGTTGGTGAACATAGCGTCCTCATCGGAAACATTGACATCGTCTTCGATTCCGGCAAGCTTACCAAGTTCGCCTTCAACGACGATGCCCTTGGAATGAGCATATTCAACAACTTTCTTGGTGAGGGCGATGTTGTCCTCAAAGCTGTACTTGGATCCGTCGATCATGACCGAGGAGAAACCGTTGTCAATGCAGTCCTTGCAGAGCTCAAAGCTGTCGCCGTGGTCAAGATGCAGAGCAAAATCAATACCGGCGTCTTCGCAGGCGGCCTTGGCAAGAGCCATTAAATAAGCAGGCTTTGCATACTTTCTTGCGCCGGCGGAAACCTGGAGAATAACCGGAGATTTTTCTTCGGCGGCCGCTTCGGTTACACCTTGGATGATCTCCATATTGTTAATGTTGAAAGCGCCTACCGCATAGTGGTTGGCATAAGCTTTTTTGAACATTTCTTTTGTTGAGATGATTGCCATGATTTTTTTGCACCTTTCTTTTGTGAAATGTATCTTATTTTAATAATAAGCGAATCAGTCGGGTGTCGTCCATGCTATATGCATGTCCGGACGACGGATCTTTTCCGTTTTGAAAACCGCAGTTTTGCAAAAACGCTCAAAATTTATTTCGTACCGAAAATACGGTCGCCGGCATCGCCAAGACCCGGAACAATGTAGCCGTTTTCGTTGAGTCTTTCATCAACACAGCCGCAATAGAAATGTACATCGGGATGATCCTTGGAAATGCGTTCGATTCCTTCTGGCGCGGCAATGATGGACATGAACTTGATGTTCTTGCAGCCCTTTTGCTTGATGAAATTGAGCGCCGCAGAACCCGAACCGCCCGTGGCAAGCATGGGATCAAGGATGATAACCAAACGGTTTGCAATATCTTCCGGCAACTTGCAGTAGTATTCGTGAGGTTCAAGCGTCACTTCGTCGCGGTAGAGACCGACATGTCCGACTTTGGCGGAGGGAACAAGGGAAAGCAACCCGCTTACCATGCCGAGACCGGCACGTAAAATCGGAACAATGGCAAGCTTCTTGCCGGAAATCATCTTTGCTTGGGTGGTGGTGATCGGCGTTTTGATCTCGACGTATTCGGTCGGTAAGTCGCGTAACGCTTCGTAACCCATAAGCATGGCGATCTCTTCGATTAACTCGCGGAATTGCTTGCTGCCGGTGCGTTCGTCGCGCAAAATGGAAATTTTGTGTGTGATTAAAGGATGATCGAAAATAGTAACCTGTTCGCTCATGTTGCTTTTAACTTCCTTTGCATAATATTTGTATTCGTATTTTTCTTCATAACCCTTACTATTGTACTAAAATCTGACGGTATTTGCAAGAGCTGTACGGCATTATTCGTAATATTACGCAAGAAAATTATTTTTTCGTTAATAAGTGACGGATTTTCTACGCCTTTCTCCTAAAACGGTTTGGGCAGAATGTTTCTTAAAAAACAGTAAATGCGGTTGACAGATTCCGGTTTTTGCAGTATAATGGCTACATCCTTGAAAAAATAAGGGAGCTTTTATGAGATTGGACGCTTATCTTGCCGCAAACGGTTTTGCAGACAGCCGAACGCGTGCAAAATTTCTTATCGAAAGCGGCCGGGTGAGCGCAGACGGAAAAACGGTGACAAAACCCTCTTTTGACGTGCCGGAGAGTGCACAGATTGTGCTTGCCGAAAGCGGGGAAGAAGAATTTGTCGGACGCGGCGGCATCAAGCTTGCCGCGGCGCTTGAACAGTTTCAGATTCCGGTCGCCGGCCGCATATGCGCCGATATCGGCGCCTCCACCGGCGGTTTTACCGATTGCCTTTTAAAAAGAGGAGCAGTTCGGGTTTATGCCGTTGATTCGGGTTCCGGGCAGTTAGTGCCGAGCCTTGCGGCGGATAAACGGGTCGTTTCGCTTGAAAATACCAATGCGCGCTATATCGACGCCGGAACATTTTCCGGAACGCTTGTCAGCCTTGCGGTCATGGATGTTTCGTTTATTTCGCAAAAACTACTGTATCCGGCCTTGTGCACCATTACCGAGCCGAGAGCCGATATCGTGACGCTGGTCAAGCCGCAGTTTGAAGCCGGACGCGCCGCCCTCGGGAAAAACGGTGTGGTCAAAGATGAAAAGATACGCCGCGCCGTTCTTGATGACGTAGTTGCCTGTGCGGCGGAGTATGGGCTTGAAAAGGCAGATGTTATGACTTCGCCTATCCGTGGCGGCAGCGGAAATGTGGAATACTTGTTATATCTGAAAAAAAGGCTGTTGAATGCGCCGCAAATCTGAATCATAGTATTTCATATAGGTAAGGGAAATATTCAAGAATCGCATAGATTCATGCAAACACATTGAATCAAAAGAAAAAGCAGGAGGCATACCATGGCATTACTTATCGAACTTTTGAAATCTTTACTTCTTGGCATTGTGGAGGGCATTACCGAATGGCTCCCGATAAGCTCGACCGGACACATGATCTTGGTCAATGAATTCATCGGCAATGATGGGTTCACCGCCAGCGACTTATACATATATGTCATTCAGCTCGGCGCGATCTTAGCTGTTGTAACGCTTTATTTTCATAAATTGAATCCCTTTTCGCCCAAAAAGACCAAAGCTGAACGGGCGGATACCTGGCAGATGTGGTTCAAGGTAATCGTTGCCTGTGTACCGGCCGGCGTTATCGGCCTTGCGCTCAATGATTTTATGGATCATTTTGAAAACTGGTATGTCGTGTCCGCAACCCTTATTCTTTACGGTATTGCGTTTCTGTATATCGAAAAGCAGGGAAGAAAAGCGCAGGTTACGACCATTCGCGGACTGTCTTATAAAACCGCACTTCTTATCGGCGCTTTCCAGGTGTTATCGATTATTCCGGGTACGTCCCGTTCGGGGTCAACCATTTTGGGCGCTATGATTTTGGGGTGCTCGCGTGCTGTTGCGGCGGAATTTTCGTTCTTCCTTGCCATTCCCGTTATGTTCGGTGTCAGCTTCCTGAAAATCGTTACCAATGACGTGGCTATGACCGGCGGCGATATCGCTGCGTTGCTTCTTGGTATGGTTGTTGCCTATATCGTGTCCCTTGCCGCGATCCGATTCTTGATGGATTACGTCAAAAAGCATGATTTCAAGGCGTTCGGTATCTATCGCATTATCTTAGGTATCATTGTGATCCTATATTTCGGCATTCGCGCACTTTGGGCCGCTTAAAGAATTTCAATTTCATCGACAGACCGGAAAGACGAAGGCGTCTTTCCGGTCTTTTTTTTGAAAAGGCCGGAAAAGTAGTGTTCATCCGAAAAACCAGTTTGATAGGCAATGTCCTTGATATGAAGATTGGTGTTGGATAAAAGCGCTTTTGCTTGTTTGATACGATTGTCGAGCAGATAATCGTATGGAGTTGATCCGAATTCTTTCTTAAAAATGCGTATGGTTTGCGAGCGGCTTTTATAAATCAATCCTGCAAGCGTATCGACCGAAACGTTTTCGGATAAATGCGCGTCAAGATAGGCTTTCATGGTCTCGGCCTCCGGGGAAAAAGCGGATAGCGCGGTTTGTTCACGTTTGTACAGTTTTTGCAGCATTCCATGAAAAATAAGCGCGCACTGCGCATTGATATGCTCCGGGTTGCCGCCGGATTTGCATAAATTTAATATGTTTTCAAAGTCGTTCTGCAAGTCCATGTCCGGAAAATGCGCTTTGCCGTTTAGCCGATAGGTGCGTACCAGTTCTTGTATGAGCGGACCTGCCGCATTGAACCAGATCTTGGTCCATGGCTCATGTGCGTCGCTGAAATACTCATGGTCGTTGCCGTATTCGAGCATGTATACATCTCCTTCGCGCGGACGGTATTCATTACCGCGGTACCGTAATGTTCCGCACCCGGAAAGAATATATTCCATGCAAAAAATTGCCGAGTGCGGACGGTAGATGTAATAAGAGCCGTCGCAATAGGAAATGCCGGCGATATTGATGTAGAACGGCTCGGAAAGGTTATAGGGGGACACGTATTGAATTTCTTCTCTCATGCGCATATTCCTCACTATATTGGCGATATTATCTATTTACTTCTGTTTATTATACGACTATAATAAACATATACCAAGTGAATTTTGTAAATATTCAAAAGAAAAAAACAGATAAAGGAGTTTTGAAAATGGAAAACCTGAATATTCCCCGTCCGGAATATCCGTTGCCGCAATGGGAACGCAGACATTGGACAAACCTTAACGGCAAATGGGAGTTTGATTTTGATTTCGGAGTCAGCGCACTCGACCGCGGTTTGCAGAACAGCGGAGAAAAACTGCCTCTCGAAATCAATGTTCCGTTCTGCCCGGAAAGTAAATTATCCGGCATCGCTCATACCGATTTCATTCCAGCTATCTGCTATCGCCGCAAGATCACCCTTACCGAAGATATGCTTTCCGGCGTATTGTTCTTGCATTTCGGCGCAGTCGACTATGAAACGACTGTATTTGTAAACGGTGAAAAAGTCGGCACGCACAAGGGCGGTTATTCCTCGTTCAAAATGGACATTACCAAACAGGCCAAGGTCGGGGAAAACACGCTTTTTGTCTATGCAAAAGACGACGTTCGCTCCGGTAAACAACCCAGAGGAAAGCAGTCAGTCAAATTTCATTCTTCCGGCTGCGATTATACACGTACCACCGGTATCTGGCAGACGGTATGGCTTGAAGCTGTGCCGAAGGCCTATATCGCAAGCGCGAAATACTATCCTGATATACATGACGGCTCTCTTACCGTCATCGGCGAAACGGTCGGCAACGGGGAAGTGACTATTAAGACCTCGTTTGACGGAAAGGCTGCCGGCGAAACAGCTGTCAAGACCTACGGCGGCAAGTTCAAGGCCTATATCAAGCTTACCGAAAAGCATCTTTGGGAGCTTGGCAAGGGCGGTCTTTACGACCTTGAATTCACGTTTGGCGAAGATTCCGTCAAGAGCTATTTCGGACTTCGTGAAGTTGCTTTGCAGGACGGCGCATTCCTCTTGAATGATAAAAGAGTGTTCCAGCGCACGGTGCTCGACCAAGGTTTCTATCCGGACGGCATTTATACCGCTCCGACCGACGCAGACCTCGTAAAGGACATTGAGCTGTCGCTTAACTGCGGCTTCAACGGTGCAAGACTGCACCAAAAAGTCTTTGAGTCGCGGTTCTTATACCATTGCGACCGCCTGGGCTACTTGGTCTGGGGAGAAGAGGGCAACTGGGGCATGAACTATCATGATCCGCAGGCAACCGAATTCTTCCTCAACGAATGGGCGGAGGTAGTGGCACGTGACTTCAATCATCCGGCAATCATCGGCTGGTGTCCGTTCAACGAGACATGGGGTTATGTTGAAAAAAATGCTCATAACACGCTTCTTTCGACGCTTTATCACTACACCAAGGCCGTTGACTCCACACGTCCGTGCATTGATACTAGCGGCAATTATCATGTCATAACGGATATTTATGACGTGCATGATTATAACCAAGACCCCATTACCTTTAAGAAAAACTACGACAGACTGCCGGCAGAGGGATATCTGCATGATCAAGTGGTTCGCAACGAAAAAGATCCGGAACAGACATATGGCGGCGAACCGGTCTTTATGAGCGAATACGGCGGAATCCAATGGAATACAGACGGAAACGCAGGCTGGGGCTATGGCGTTGCTCCCAAGACGCCGGAAGAATTTATTGAGCGTTATCGCGGTTTGACAGAGGCTATGCTCTTTAATCCGAATATCCTCGGTTTCTGCTATACTCAGCTCTATGATATTGAACAGGAGATCAACGGTCTGTATACCTATGATCGCAAACCAAAGTTCGATCCTGCCATCTTTAAGGCAATCAACGAACAGAAAGCCGCTATCGAGGACTGATAGGCAGGCGGCAAAGCCGCCGAACAAAAACATCCCCCGTAAATGGTGGGTGGTCATAAAACAGTTAAAATCTCCGCATAAGCAATCATGCGGAGATTTTCTGTTTCGGATAGCCGGAAACGGAGTGATGTAAAAACAGCCCGGACTTTCAAGTGCCGGGCTGTCTGTCTCACAGAGTGTGCATAGAAATTGATACTGTATAGAAGTGCGCTATTCGCAATCCGAAGATTTTGTGTTTTAGAGAATATGATCGGTAATGCAATCGTACCAATGAACGTAGGTTGTGCCATTTACGATAAGTCTGTCATTTTCGGGTAACTGTTCGCTCCAAAGCTTCTTGTATCGGTCAACGGCCCAATCATCCCGATTGTATCTGCGCCACAGAATCGTCTTTCCGTCTTTGTCCAAGAACTGCTCGGAAACAACACCCCCGATATAGGTTTCAATATCCATTACGCACACGGTGTCATAACTTTTGCCTCCGATGGTAACGGTATATCTGCCAACAATATCAAGGAGAAAATCTTTATTTGCGCTCGTAACAGAGTTTCCAACTCTCTGAATATCACCTTTAACGGAAAGGTTCGTTTCGTTTCCGCAATTATCTTCTCCAAATCCCCAGTTTGGCATAAATTCATCGCCGTCAAGGAAAGTGATGTAATTGCGGACGTCTCCATCATTTCGGAGTGCTGCAAGGTAACGACAATGTGTGTCTGTAAGCTGTGCTACAAAAATACGATTGATCACATCGTTCTTATCTGAGTAGGATGCTTCCCTTGCGGTAAGCTCCACGCCCTCAATACCGTGAACCCGGGCTTTGCCTGTAACTTGCATATCAAAAACACGGCCGCATTTGCGGGAAGGAATATCGTACATACCCCAAGACAGTTTCTCGCCCAGCCGGGGAACCAAAAACCATCCCATAAGCTCTTCCCATTTTACGGAAAAGGGGGCTTTGACACTTGCTTCAATTTTGTATTCGGGAATAAATTCGGGCAGCTTTTTCATCGTGTTTTCTCCTTTCGATACTTCGGTGTTATATGGATATTTGGTTTTGAAATTTTGTTTTGCCGTGTGAAGTCTGCTTTTTACGGTTCCAACAGGAATGTTCAGTCGTTTGGCAATTTCGGCTTGCGGCAGCTCTTTCCAAAAATAAAGATACAGGATTTGCTTGTCTTTATCACCAAGTAAATTCAAAGTTTCTCTTACTGTGGCAACTATGGAAACGCCATGTCTGCCGTCTGACAATTCGCTTTCTGTTATTTCATCAATCGGGATTTCATACTGCGTTGCTTTCTTACGAAAGTAGTCATTGCATTTATTTCTTGCAATGCTGATAATCCATGCCTTGAAAGAGTCCTGGTTTTTTAATTGAGAGAACTTTTGACAGGCAGTAAGGAAAACCTCTTGCAAAACATCGTCTGCATCCGCTTTTGCGTTCAATCGAAATCTCACAAAACGTTCCACGGACACTCGTTCTGCTTCCAACAACTTTTCAAATTCATCCATATCCTCACCTCCTAGGGTCTATGAGTGATTAAAACCGGTTTCACTTATATAGACGGGTTCAGGTATCGAAAGGTTCATTTTGCATTCAAAAAAATACGGCACTCGAAATAATGTCGAGTGCCGCAGTTAACTGTTTATGACCACCCACCATTTTACGGGGGATGTTTTTGTTTATATTACACCAGATACTTTTCTGCTTCTGCAACAAATTCTTTTAAAGCGGTTTCTTTGTCAGCCTGAATGGTACATCCGGCTGCTTTTTGATGACCGCCGCCGCCAAAAGCGGCGCATAAAAGGGAAATATCGGTATCGACATTGGAACGTACCGAAAACTTGTAACCGGTCGTTCCGTCCTCATATTTCTTTTCGCGCATAAGCACCCCGATCTGCACACCCTCGATCATGCGTGCTAATTGGGACACGGTATCGGTGTCATCGTCGGTTGCACCGACTGCGGCAAGCTCGACAAGATCCAAAGCCACAATGGCGAGCCGGTTGTCGTAATAGAACTGCAATCCCGCAAGTGCCAACTTTTCCACAGCAATCTGAGCACGCGTTTTTATGTCAAACAGCCTGCGGTTAATGCCCTCCGCATCGATTCCCACCGACATGAGTTTGGCGGCAATATCATGGGTAAGACTTGTTGTGTTGCCGTATTTGAAACAGCCGGTATCCGAAGCGATCGAAGCGTATAATGCCTCACAGAGCGGTTTGTCAAACACTTCATGGTTGGTGATCATGGCGTACATGGAAAAGAGCGAAAACAGGATTTCGCCGGCGGCCGAGGCTTGGGCATCCACGTATTTTTCTACCGCCGTTACCGTGTTGACACGGTGATGATCGATAGCAAGGTCGATTTGATGCGGCAGCTTTGACCGTACACGTTCAATCAACTCGTCGGACGCAACGTCAACGCTTATGACGCAGTCATAGGAAAAGCCGCCTGCGAGAAGATGATCAACTCCCTCAAAGTAGGTTATCGCGTCATTTTTGATAAACTGCAATCGTTTTTGAAACGGGCAAGGGGAGAGAACAGCGCTTGTTTTGCCGAGCTTTTCCAAAAACAGTGCAAGTGCCGTGCCGGAGCCGAGCGCGTCGCCGTCCGGTTTGTCGTGAATGAGAATCAGAAAAGACGAATGATCGGAGATTAGCTGTAAAATATCGTTTAAACGGTTGTAATTCATGTTAAGACATCATTTCCTTATAAGAATGTATAAAACGGTCGGCCAAAGCTTTGATTTCGGAAAGCGTTGCTTTCTGTGTTGCCTCGTTTTCCACGGCAACGGTATAATAACCGTTTTGTTTGCAGGTGCGGATACAGAATACGGCATCTTCAAAAACGGCGGTGCTTTCTTTCGTGCCGCCTAAAAAGGCAAGCGACGCGTCGTATATAGCCGGACTGTTGGATTTTTCCTGCCCGACATCGTCCTCTGTAAAAATGCAGTCGAATAAATCGTATATTCCCTTGATTTTGAGATAAGGAACGCACATGTGCTTCGGCGTTGCCGTTGAGAGCGCTACGCCGCAGTCATGTTCTTTTAAATAAAGAAGATATTCTCGTGCATACGGTTTTAGGTCAATGGAACCGTTTAAATAGTTCTCCGCCATACGCTCCATATTTCTTTTGTAAATAAAATCCTTATCGCATTTGGCGGCAACTTCCGGACGTACCCGTGTGATTGCGTCAAAATAAGGATATTGCAGGCACATTTGCCGCTCATCCGGAGTGAGGTGCAATCCGGTGCATTCTTCTATGGTATCGGCATTTAAAGTGCGCCAAATGACCATGGAATCAATCAGTGTGCCGTCAAGGTCAAAAATCGCGTTTTGTATTCGCATGATGGTTCCTTTCGGTATAACGGGTTATTTGTTCTTTTTGAACAGCTTTTTGATTTTATAGTCGTAAAGAATTTTTATGCGTCCGGTCAAAAGCTCAAAACAGCCGAAAAACAGATTGGCGGCGAATAGAAGTAAGACATACATATAGACCGGCTCATTCTGCAAACCGAAAATGCTCCGGAAGAGCAAATAAAGCGGAATCATAACAAGATTATAGAAAATAAACAGCATGAGATAATACAGCTTTTTGTTTTTGAGATGTTTGGCGGCAAAAGCTCGGATAAGCGGATAGTAGCCGAAAAACGCCGTAAAGTAGAGCGTGCAGGTACGCATGGGAGTCGCGATAAAGGATAAAACGGCGGCACAGGCATAGATCATAAAGGCGTGCTTGGCATCAATTTCCGAAAGAGCTAAATGGACGATTAACGACGCCGCCGCGGCACAGGCAAGGTCAAAAAGATCAAACGTGCTTCCGACAATGACAAGTACGCTGACAAGTGCCGCTAAAACGGCGGAATAAGCGGTAGTGCGGATAGTTTGGCGTAGTTTCATGAGGTACCTCTCTGTAAAAAACGCTGCAAGATTATTGTATAAATATCATTATAGCACATTCACCGGCAAAAAGCAACCCAAAAAGCGATGGAAAGCACAAAAAACAAAGCAACGGATAAATTTGGAAAAATAATAGGAAATCTATTGACTTTCTTTGCACGGCATGGTATAGTTACTTTGTATTTTTTATGCAAAATCAATAAAGCCCCATGCTTTAATTTAAAGACAAAGGCGGGTAAGCAAAGAAAGGATACAGATATGAAAAATAAGGCAATTCAGACAATGTGCCGCAAAGGTTCCTCCTATGCGCCGCGCATGAAAACCGACGTTCTTTTCCAGATGCCGGCCGGTTCTTTCAATTATAAAGGAATGGCAGACCGCTCGGCTCGTTTTGTACAGGATGAATACCTGATCAATGCCGATACATGGCGTATGTTTGTAGAACAGTACCGCACGTTTCCCGATGACGCCAATCTGGGGTGGAAATGCGAATACTGGGGCAAAATGATGCGCGGCTCGGTGTTCACCTATGAATACACAAAGGACGAGGTTCTGTACGATACGTTGGTCGGAACCGTTCTCGATATGTTGTCCGCTCAACAGCCGGACGGACGTTTCACTACTTACAGTGTGGATAAAGAGTTTGACGGCTGGGATCTTTGGGGACGCAAATACATTCTTCTGGGCTTTGAATACTTCCTTGATATCTGCAAGGACGAGAGACTCGCCGGCCGCATAATTGAAGCGATCTGCCGTCATGCCGATTATATCATGGAGCATGTCGGACGCGAAGAGGACGGCAAAAAGCTCATCACCAAATGTACGCGCAACTGGCTCGGACTCAATTCCAGCTCGATTCTTGAACCGTATATGCGTCTTTACAATATCACCGGCGAAAAGAAATATTTCGATTACGCGACCTATATTGTTGAATGCGGCGGCGTTTCTGAGGGCAATGTGTTTGAGATGGCATATGAAGATAAGCTTGACCCGTATGAATACCGCACCAATAAAGCCTATGAAATGATGAGTTGCTTTGAAGGACTTCTCGAATATTACCGTGTGACCGGAATCGAAAAATACAAGACGGCAGTCATCAACTTTGCCAAGCGCGTCATGAATTCGGATATCACCATTATCGGCTGTTCAGGCTGTACGCATGAGCTGTTTGATAATTCCGCAAAGAATCAGCTTCGTACCGATTATTACGGCATTATGCAGGAAACCTGCGTTACGGTAACGTGGATGAAATACTGCAATCAGCTTCTTTCGATTACGGGCGATGTTTCCTTTGCCGACGCCATTGAGCTCTCCGCCTACAACGCTATGCTCGGCGCTGTCAACTCCTATAAGATCAAAGGCGTGCTGGTCGGATTCCCGTTCGACAGTTACAGCCCGCTTATGTACGGTACGCGCGCCCGTTCGACCGGCGGTTTTCAGGTTATGAAACAGGGCTATTACGGCTGCTGCGCCTGCATCGGTGCGGCCGGAACGGCACTGATTCCGCTTTCTTCGGCTATGTTAGCGAAAGACGGCGTTTGCATGAATCTGTATTTGCCCGGCAAGATCCACACCGAAACACCTGACGGAAACGATTTGCGGATCGATGTTGATACCAAGTACCCGGCTTGCGGCAAAGTAAAGCTGACCCTTACGGGTGCGGCCGGCGAATGCTTCAAACTGACGGTGCGTATCCCGTCGTTCAGCAAAAATTCGACGGTTTCTGTCTGTGGCGAAAAGCCGGTAAGCGTCGAACCGGGCTACTATACGATCGAACGCGCTTGGGCGGACGGGGATACGGTGGAACTCGACCTTGACGTTCGTGCCCGTACTTACCGTCATGAGGGCAACAGCATCCATGCCAAAGACTTCGTAGCTTTGTATAAAGGACCGGTCGTTTTGGCTCGTGACGCAAGACTTGGTGAAAAGATCGATACGCCGGTGGATATTGCCGAAGATGAACAGGGATTTGTAGAGCTGACACCTACCAAGACCGCACATTTCGATGTGAATATGGAATATTCCGTTCCCATGAAAGACGGTTCTTCCATTACTATGATCGATTATGCCAGCGCCGGTAAGACCTGGGACAGAGATTCCGTCATGACCGCGTGGATGGCAACCAAGAATTATTGGAGCGTCGATCTGACCAAGCCGGTATATTTAACCTGCATCACCCACGGCAATCCGGACTATTGCACCGTTGATGAGGAAAACGCTCTGCACGGTGAACAGTCGAACGCCAAGAGAGACATCTTTACATTAGAAGAAACCGGCGACGGAAGCTACTATATCCGTTCTGCCGACGGCCGCTATCTGACTTTAAAAGGCGAAGATCCGGAGGACACGGCCTACTTTACCGAAAAGCTCGACTGTGACTGCCAGAAGTGGAACATTACGCCGTTCGTACAGAACCGCTATTGCATTACAAGCAAGAAAAACGGCTGCCACCTGTACCGCATTTTCGGCTCGCCCAAATATCGCTTGTATGCCATCGATCCGGGCTCTGACAAACGGTTTGAAGTATATATCCCGTCTGTCAACCTGTCGGTCAACGCCATGTTCTTGATCGAAAACGCATAAGTATACATAAGTATATAAATTCAAGACCGCATACATTTTTGTATGCGGTCTGAGCTTTTTCTGACACCAAAAAGAGACCTTCGGCATACACTACAACAAAAGCAAGCGGCCATTTGTGCCGATTTGCTTTCAAACACAAATAGGAGGTCTGTTAAATGTCTGAAAAAAATAATTCTTCGCTGTGCGGCTGCTTCGGCGTCGGCGGGGCGGGAACCAATACGGATAAATCAACGTGTATCAACGTTGATAAAATATACGATTCGGCAAGAGACAAGGACTGCATTGAGGATTTGAGAGTATTTGTCGATCAGAACGGCCAGTCGGCCATCGACCATGCTACCAATCTTCGCTGCAAATGCGCAGACGTTATCTGGGCGAACATATCCGTAAGCGATGTGGCGTTCAACCGCGGCTACTATGCCGTAGATATCCGATTCTATTTCCGGATCTGCTTTGAAGCGACTATTCCGTATGCGCCTGCACAGGAATTCTGCGGTATCGCCGTATACGACAAACAGGTCATTATGTTTGGCAGTGAGGGAAATGTCGGCATTTTCACGTCGGATTTCTGCAATAACAATATGCCCGGCGTTCCGCCCGTCGCATACAGCACCAATCTTCCCAAGGTCGTTCTGGAAGTCGCAACCCCCATTTGTCTTGCTGTGAAACTTGTGGACAGAACCTGCCGCTGCGGCGTATGCTGCTGCTCGCCGAATCAGGTTCCGGAAAGCGTATGCAATGCCTGCGGCGTTGTTCCGTGCGAAGAAAACGGTATGAAGTGCCTGTACGTCACGTTGGGTCTCTTCTCCATGATCCGCATGCAGCGCCCGGTATCGCTTGTTATCAACGCGGCGGACTTCTGTATCCCCGACAAGAACAGCAACGTCCTTTCGGAAACCGATCCTTGCTCGGTATTCAACAACATGAGTTTCCCGACCTGCGAATTCTATCCTCCGACGCTCGGCGGTGCTATCTCGAACGGCATTGCCGGAGCAAGCGATGTCTGCAATCCGTCGGATGTCTTGGGAGATTCGACCGCTTCAAATGCAAAATCCTGCTTTAACAAACGTTGCCAATAACCCATAAACACTCCTTTAACGGCAGACCGTCGCTTTTTGCGGCGGTCTGCCGCTTGTGCGCGCCGCAAAACCGGTATTAAATATAAATATGAAATTCAGGGAAAAATGTGCGTAAATCCCTTGACAAACGCAAAAAAGTATGATATAATCACGTTACCGCATGATGTGGGTGTGTAATTTTATGCCCTTTTGCATAAAAACCTATGTTCAGCGAGTCTTATAATGAAAGAGAGGTGCTTTTCGTGTACGCAGTCATCGAAACCGGCGGAAAGCAGTACAAGGTAAGTGTAGGCGACGTGATTTTCGTTGAAAAGCTCGGAGCCGAAGAAAACGCAAAGGTTGATTTCAACGTTGTCGCTCTCGCGGACGAAAACGGAATCAAGACCGGCAAGCCTTATGTAGACGGTTGCAAGGTCTCCGGAACCGTACTTAGAAACGCAAAGGCTAAGAAAGTCGTTGTGTTCAAGTACAAGTCCAAGAAGAACGAGAAGAAAAAGCAGGGTCACAGACAGCCGTATTCCAAGGTTCAGATCGATACGATCGGCTAACCGGAAAAGCTGTTTAAAAGGACAGGCTTTATGACAAGCGTTCGTTTTTACATGTCGCAGGACGGCTTTTATCTTGCCTTTGAGACCGAAGGTCATGCAGGGCACGGAAACGCCGGAAACGATATCGTGTGCGCGGCCGTATCGGCGGCAACCGAGCTTGTGATCACGATCCTTGAACAGTTCTCGGTGGAGCTCCGCTTGGATATCCACGAAGAAAGCGCACGCATACGCTGTGAAGTGACCGGATTTCCCGATGAGAAAACGAGGCATGCGGCAAAACGGGTGCTTGACGGATACCGGAAATACCTTTCAGAGGTTTCACAAGAGTATCCGCACAATCTGAAATGCAGAATGATCACAGAGTAAGTTACTCTGACGAAAGGAATGAAATCGACATGTTGAGATTAGGTTTACAGTTTTTCGCACATAAAAAAGGTGTAGGTTCTACCAAGAACGGCCGCGATTCCGAATCCAAGCGCCTTGGCGTTAAGAAAGCGGACGGACAGCCGGTTGTTGCTGGCAACATTATTTTGCGTCAGCGCGGAACCCACATTCATCCCGGCGTAAACGTAGGCAGAGGCAAGGACGACACCCTGTTTGCACTTACCGCAGGCAAGGTCAAGTTTGAACCGATCGCCGGCGGCAGAAAGCGCGTCAGCGTTTACGAAGCGTAAGTTTTCGCAATTCCATACGCACGGCTGTTAGACTTTGTCCTAACAGCCTTTTTTAAACTTTTCCCGAAATATTTCGCAGAAAGGTTTCGCGCCTGACAAAAAAGGAGTGAGAACCGTGTTTTTTGATAAAGTTAAAATTTATGTGAAAGCAGGCGACGGCGGTAACGGCAGCGTCTCCTTTCACAGAGAAAAATATATTTCGCATGGCGGTCCGGACGGCGGTGACGGCGGCAAGGGCGGCGATATTATTTTTGTCATCGACGAGGGACAGAATACGTTGTTGAATTTCAAATACCGACGTAAATTCGTAGCCCCCAACGGACAGGCCGGTATGGCATCCAAATGCCACGGAAAAAACGCCGAAAACCTTGAAATTCCCGTTCCACCGGGAACGGTCATCAAAGACGGTAATACCGGAAAGATCATCAAGGATATGTCGGATGCAGATGTGATCGAAACCGGCCGCTTTGTGCTCTTGAAAGGCGGAAACGGGGGATTTGGCAACAGCCATTTTGCAACCCCGACCCGTCAGACGCCGAATTTTGCCAAAAGCGGCATTAAAGGCAAAGAGCTGGAAGTGGAGCTGGAACTCAAAATGTTGGCGGATGCCGGCCTTGTCGGTATGCCCAGCGCTGGAAAATCCACGATTATTTCCATGATAAGCGCGGCAAAACCGAAAATTGCCGACTATCATTTTACGACGCTTGCGCCCGTTTTGGGAGTTGTGGATGCTAAGGCCGGCAGTTATGTGCTTGCTGATATTCCCGGGCTTATTGAGGGCGCTTCTGACGGAGAAGGTCTGGGACACCAGTTCTTACGTCATATTGAACGCTGCCGCCTGATCGTAAACGTTGTGGATGCCTCCGGGATTGAGGGGCGTGATCCCTTGGATGATTTGCGCGTCATCAACGAAGAACTTGAAAAATACAGCCCGAAACTTGCCTCGCGTCCGCGCATTCTTGCCGCCAATAAAATGGATATGGCGGATGAGGAGACCAAGGCGCGTTTACAGGCTTATGCCGATGAAAAGGGGATACCGGTGGTGTATATGTGCGCCGCTATCGGCGAGGGAACGGATGAGTTAAAGGAAATCATTGCACGCGAGTTGGTAAATCTTCCTCCGCTTACGGTATATGAGCCGGAAATGTCGTTGGAAGAAGAACCGACTGTTTGCGAAGAAGATGAGATCAAAGTAACAAACGTCAACGGTGTTTACCACGTCAAGGCCGAACGTCTTGTCAACGTTATCAATTCCATTAACTTCGGCGACCATGAATCCATGGCATATTTCCAGAAGGTGCTTCGCAATTCCGGCGTTATTGCCGCATTGGAGGCCAAGGGAATTAAGGACGGCGACACAGTCAATCTGTACGACGTCGAATTTGACTATTACCGTTAAAACTTTGCTATGAAAGCAAAAACAACAGACATTTAAAGAGTTTATCATTTTGCACAGGAGTGAAAAAATCATGGCAGAACCGTTTATTTTGACCGGCTTTTCGGATGAAATTTCTTCCGATACGACCGCGCAGTTTGAGGGACTTAATAAGCTCGGTATTTCTTATTTTGAACCGCGCAATATCGACGGAAAGAACATCATTAAATTAACCGATGAGGAAGTTGCCTCGCTGAAAGACAAAATGAAAAAGTACGGCATCTCTGTTTCTTCGATTGGTTCTCCGATCGGAAAAATCAAGATCACCGACGATTTTGATGCACATTTTGAAGAATTCAAACGCACGGTCGAAATTGCCAAAATGCTGCAAACCAAGTATATCCGTATGTTCAGTTTCTTTGTGGATGAAGCGGAGGCTGACGCGCGCGCCGATGAAGTCGTGGAAAAGTTGACTAAAATGGTGAAGTATGCAGAAAAGGAAGATGTGATCCTGCTTCATGAAAATGAAAAGGGCATTTACGGCAATATTGCAAGACGCTGCAAGGTGCTATTTGACCGTATCGTTTCGCCGAATTTCAAGGCAGTCTTTGATTTTTCCAACTTTGTTGAATGCTCACAGGAAACGCTTGAAGCGTATGAAATGTTAAAAGAACATATCGCATATGTGCATATCAAGGATTGCATTCATGCCAAGGGCGTTGTTCCGGCCGGTTTCGGAGACGGACACTTAAAAGAGATACTTACGGATCTGTATCGGTCGGGCTACCATGGTTTTCTCAGCCTTGAACCGCATCTGGGCGGCTTTGATTTACCGGATGAAAAAGCGTGCGGCGAGCTTGTTATGAGCTTTGCCGACGGCGCACCCCGAAAATTTGCTTTTGCACACAAAGCGCTTACGGATCTGCTTTCCGACATTGAAAAGTAACGGTTAAAACGTTCGGATAAAATCCTGCGAAAGTTTTCTTTTGCAGGATTTATTTGGTTAATGAAAACCACTCGCTAAGCGAGTGGTTCGAAAAAGGCTTTTGCCGAT
>ERZ857757.392-NODE-392-length-47657-cov-6.201063_pt1 | contig 47657 bp, 52 predicted proteins | sample MGYA00519764_ERZ857757 | MGnify/ENA primary metagenome ERZ857757 (study PRJEB31778, sample SAMEA3449359) | human gut metagenome | biome: human gut; feature: human-associated habitat; material: faeces | place: United Kingdom | collected 2010/2012 ...
CTTGGCAGGGAGTGGGACAGCGTCCCACAAAAGGAGGGCGAGCCAGCCATCGGGGGGTGCCTTTTCAGGGAGGGGGTCAAGAGAAATGATGGATATGGGGTTCAGATTTTTGCGTTTTTCCGATCATTTCCTGAGCGATTTGGGAGAGGGTGCCGGTACGGGAGGCGGCCACGGTTTCCTTATCAATGATACCCGAAAGGGTCAGTTTCACAGAAGTACGGCGGCGGAAGAAATTCTTATGTATTTTTTCCGTTCCGGAGAGGGTAACCACCACCACGGGCACGGCGGCCTTTTTGGCGATCAGGAAGATTCCGTCCCGGAATTCGCCCAATTTTCCGGTTTTACTTCGGGTACCTTCCGGATAGACCCCCACGAAGAAGCCCTGATTCAGGCGTTTCACCGCGCAGGAGACGGCGGCCATGGCCTTCATAGGGTCGCTGCGGTCGATACACAGATACCCTGCCTGCCGGATAAAGGACCCGGCGATGGGCAAGCGGAAGTTGCTCTCTTTGGAAATAAAGACGGATTTCCTTTTAGAGAGCCAGACGGAGGTGACAATGGGGTCAAAATTGGACAAATGATTGGACACCAAGAGGAAAGGGCCCTCGGGAAGTGCCGAGGGATCAAAACCCTCCAGCTTTGCTCCGGCAAACCGGCAGAGAATATCCTCGGTGGCGACGGTCATATAAGAGTAGATCTTTTTGGGCGTTTCCGGTTCGGGAAATCTTTTCAGAATCAAGGACCAGAAGTATGCCACAATGAAATGCAGGGCAAACAGAGCAAGGGTAAATCCCGGATAAATCAGCAACAGAAAAAACAGCTTCCAAGGACTTTCCTGTCCCAAAGACACACCGCAAAAAGCAGTGGGAATCAGGGCGAGAAGCGGATAAATTTTAGAGAGCAGCATGTTCCTCTTCCTTTACAAAGGTTTTTGCCAGTTTTGCAGGAACGGCAAAACGAATAGCGGAAGGCACCACTTCAATGTCAAAATTCTGCAGAGCCAGAATTTCTCCGTCCAGAGAGAAGCGCAGAGGAGCGGGTGATTCGATATGTACCTTTTTGGCCTGTCTGTAGACGATAATTTTCTTGAATTTGTCCATATCCAGATGTTCTCCCTTGGTGTAGGGGCCCAAGAGCGAAACAAATTTAAAATGGGAAATACATTTGATAATGCAGACCTCCAGCAATCCGTCATCGTTGCTTCCCTTGGGCGCACATTTATATTGTCCGCCCACATAACGCCCATTGGCGACCGAGCAAAGGAGCAATTTTTTAGGACAGATCTCTTCGCCGTCTGCCCAGATGCGGCACTTGGTCCACATGGCCGAGAAAAGGGCGGCCACCACGCCGACCGTATAGGCCTTGGCGCCCAGTTTGCCTTTCAGGACATTGCCCACCTGAGCAACGCGGGTGTCAAAGCCGAAGTTGGTCACATTGACGGAATACCGGTCGCCCACCTTCATCAGGTCGATGGGTGTTTCCACACCGTCAAGAAGGGAAGGAAGGTCCAAAAAATTCTCTTTGGTTCCGTAGTACTTGATGTAATCATTCCCGCTTCCGCAGGCATAGACCGACATGGAAGCATTCTTGGCACCCACAAGCCCGGTGGCGACTTCGTTGATGCTGCCGTCTCCTCCGCAGGCGTAAAACCGCAGGGATTCTTCCGGGTGGGCAGAAACATAATTGCGCACGAACAGGGTGGCATCTCCCGGCCCCTTGGTGGCATAGATTTCATATTCTTTGGTACCGGCAAACTTTTGCAACTGTTCTTCCAGAGTTTTTTGCAGGCTGCCCTCTCCTGCCGTGGGATTTACGACGAATATGTGCTTCATTTTGAAAATTCCTTTCTCACAAAGTTTTTCGACAGAATTCACTATAGCACATACTTGTGAAAAATTCATGAACATGAACTTTTTTGTTAAATTTTCTTAAATTACCTCTATTTTCAGGGAGACGATTTCATTGCCTGTGAAAAGTCGGAGAGGGATTCCCCAATAGCCGGCGCCGGCAGTGGTCAGGGCGTAGCCGTTGTTTACCCGATGCAGACCGTAGTTGAATTTGCTTTCAATTCTGGAAATCAGATTTCCGGGAAAGGTCTGACCGTTGTGCGTATGTCCGCAGAGCACGAGAGAAACGCCTTCTTCCAAAAGCAGAGGAGCTTCCTTTGGGTTGTGATCCAGAACAATCAGCGGGCGGGCAGGGATTTTTGCAAGGTCTTCTGCCGAACGGCGGGGCTTTTTCAGGTCGGGGCGTCCGTAGAGCGTGAACAGCGGCAGAGAAACGCTTTCCTCTGACAGTACCCGGATACCGGCGTCCTGCAAAAACGCAAGCTGTTTGGGGTCCTGTTCGCCGAAGCGGTCGTGGTTTCCTCTGCACATATAGAAGCCTTCAGGGGCACGCAGGCTCCGGAGCATCTGCAAAGCCTCTTCCGGGTGGCGGATTTCCGACAGTTCATTGTCGAAAAGATCGCCGGCAAAGAGAAGCAGATCGGGCTGTTCCTGTTGAATCTTCTCACCAAGACGCTGAAGAAAGCCTTTTGTAGTGGTATATCCCAAATGCAGGTCGGAAAAGAGCACCGCTTTGCAACTTCCTTTCCGGGCACCGTTTCCCTGCAACCTTACGGAGTAGTGCTTCACCGAAATTTTTCGTGCGTGCAGGATGGCAAGGGTGAGCAAAAGAGCATACAGGAGGAACACAACAAGAAAAAGGAGGGGCAGAGAAAGGGAGAAGGAGAAAACACGGGCGGCCAGCAAAAGAAGTCCGCTGGGCGCCAGCAGGAGGAAGAGATAGAAATACAGTTCCACGAAAATCTCTCCGTACCGTCCGCAGAGCCGCCGGGCTTTGCCGGGTTTGAGAAAATCGGTGAGCGGCAGAAGAAGCGGAGGCAGGGAGGAAAGCTCCAAAAGGATATTCGCCCAGACAGGCAGGGAAATGTGCAGATTCAGGCAGTAGAGAAAGAGTGAAACGGCGAGAAGGGACAGGGGAAAGATCAGCAGTTTTTTCAGCATGGCACAGAATCCTTTGATTGGATTTTGAAATATTTTTGCCGGGAGGGCATTTTCGAAAATGCATTCCCGGCAAAGAAGTATATGCACAAGGTCAGAAGGAGGCTCTTCCGGCAATTACCAGCAAAAGAGCAGTCAGGTCTTTTACCGAGCAGAGACCGTCTTCATTATAGTCTCCGCCGCAGGCAAGGGCGGAATACGGAATCTTTCCGGAGAAATAATCCAGAAGGAGAGGTACATCGGCAACCGTAACTGCGCCGTCCCCGTTGCTGTCACCCTTTCCGGCATCAAAATATCCGGCAACATGAGTTTCTCCGCACAGCTCGCAGACCGCCGAATATTCCCCTTGAGAGGAAGAAGTCGCATTTTTGGTGACCGTATAGGAACCGCTGTAAGAGTGCACTTCAGAGTTTACAGGCAGGGAGACCTGCTTGACAGCACAGCATCCGTCCACATTGCAGTAGGTGTAAGCGGTGCCGTGTTCGGTGCAGTTACTTCCCTCCACCAGGATTTGCTGGTCGCTTGTGTAGGAATGGGTATGCTCCGAACAGCTTGAGGAGAATCCGTCAAGAGTGGGGGTCAACACAAGAGACCCGGAGGAAGCATACTGAGGAATGCCGTTGCGGCAGATCTGCACAGTCACGGTGTAGGATGTGCTTGCTTTCGTGAAAAAGCCCTGGTCGCTGACTGGGAACCGGAAAAGCATATCGGAGGTAAATTCGTAGTAGGAGCTGGCGGTGAATTCGTAGGTCACACCGTTGACCGTAACCCGGAAGGTGTAGGGATAGCTTGATTTTCCAATGGAGGAGGTGTCCAGCACGGAGGCATCCAGATCGGCCTTCTTGAACTGGAGGAGCATCACATAGGTGCCGTTGTAGCTCTCAAAACCGTTGCCATACTTGGTAACAGTGACGGAGCTGGGAGCGGTGCAGACGGCACCGGAAGCGGAAATGGTATTATCCGTTCCGATGGTGAAGGAATACACACCGTTCAGATCGGGAGTCAAAAGAACTCCCGCTACCTGCACCTTCAGTCCGTCCAAAGGTGCCCGGTAACCGGAATCGTAGGAAACGGTGAAGGAGAAAAGCTCTCCTTTGCTTCCTTTCATGGAACCGGAAACAGGGATAATCGACACGCCGGGGCAGAGATTCGTCCCCACGGTCTGCTCTTCGTCCAAAGAGTAATTCTTGACGACTGTGCCGGAAATCGTATCGGAAAGATTGCTCAGGGTGTAGCATACTGTTCCGTTTTTATAAAGCTTCAGTCCGGTGACGGTGGAAGAACCGTTATTGGCCGAGGAAGCCTGCACGCCCCAGATGTAATCGTCGATTGTCTTGCCGGAGGGAATGCTGTCCACAAGAGTGTCAAAATTCACGGCAACCGTACCGGAAGCGGCGGTTCCGCCCGTGACACCGTAAAAGTTTCTTCCTTCGCCGTAGGTGGGACGGAAGCTCATCTTGTCATACATATAGGGCTTGTAGGAAAGGGTTTCGCCGGTCTGGCGGTCGGTACGGAAAACGCTTAAGGAGAAGCCGTCACGGTCGGCAGTCGTCAGCGTGATATCGGCTGTCAGCGCCGGCACGCCGATGTTCAGGTCGGTTTTCCAATCCAGGAAGATCACCTGGTCCATGGTCCAGACACGGTTGGTCACATTCAGAGCGGAATAGGAGGAGGTTTCGTTCATGGCATCGTACATCATCCAGAGGCATCCGTCATTCTGCCAGCCGGTTCCCCAGGAATTCGCCACCTTGAAGGCGCCTTTCAGGGTCACGCCGTTGACGGTACAGGTGATGTTATCGTCATATCCGATGATGGAAACCTGGTGTCCGCCGCTCAAAGGTCCTATAGAATAGGGAATTGCCTTATCGCCGGCTTCCCCGTAGGTACCGGTGTTTACAATGGTGACCAGGTTTTTGACCCAGGTGTTGCAATAACCGCCGGTAACGACCACATTGCCCTCATTCAAAGAGGTTTTGATCCGGTCCAGAAGTGCCTGCCCCTCGGCGGAGGTGGTCATTTCATAATTGCAGGCGTCCTTGATCCACACCTGATCGTAGTTCTTGATCCGGTAGTTCTGGGCAATCTGCCAGTAGCCGTCTAAGGTGGCCCAGTCATTGGCAAGATTGTCATCGGCGGCGGCTCCGGTCACTCCGCCCGAAAAGGTGCTGTAGGTCTGAGGGACGGTTCCCTGACTCTTCAGAATTTCATACACCCAGGCGGTTCCCGCACCGGCAAGGTTATATGTAAACCGGGGAGAGAAACAGTATGCCGGGTCTCCCGAGGAAGGATTCCAGGTGACCGAAGGGTTCAGATTGTGAATATAGCGGGAATAGGCATTGGTGAATTGCATATAGGTTGCCGCCATGGAGGCACAGCACCCCACTGCGCCCTGGTTGCCGATGGGAGGAAGATGCTCGGTCTCCTGCAGGTCTACAGCCGAAGGGAGATCAACAGCTGCTGCCTGCATACCGGCAAAGCAGGGAATACAAAGAAATACCAGAGATAACGCAATACAAAATGATAGGATTTTTTTCATAAGCACCTCCGAGAATTTGTGAAATTGACCAAGATACCGACTCCAAACACGCACAGTATAGCACATATTTACTCCGGATGTGTTAACAAATAGTGAATTGTTCACAGATTGGAGAGAATTTATTCTTCTGTGGAAAACTGCGGGAAAAGAGGCCGCCTATCCGTCTTCGGAAATGGTATTCTCTGGGTGCAGGCAGGCAAGGGGCATTCAGAAAGGAGGAAGAGCTTGTGGCGGCGAAGAAAAAACCGGATTGGAGCAGGGAAGAGGTTTTGCGGCGGCTTTGGCGCATCGCCGAAGAAGCCAAGGAAGCCACCTGGGGCGAAAAGCAGGGCAAAGACGGGCAGATAACAAAAGAATATGATTCCAAATGTGCTTCCATTGAACTGAAGGCAGTGGAATATGCCGTCCGGCTGTCCGGTTTGCTTAACGAGGAACGGGAGGAGGAAATACAGGTGGTTCTGGGGGCGGAAACCAAGGAGCTGTCGGAATGAAAAAAAGAACGCTCATTCTGGGAAGTCCTTCGGACAAGCAGAAACAATTTCTTCTGGCGACCGAGCGGTATGTGGCATACGGAGGAGCCAGAGGCGGAGGAAAAAGCTGGGCGGTGCGCTGCAAAGCGGTGCTGTTGGCTCTGCGCTATCCGGGGTGCCGGATTCTGATTCTCCGCAGGACCCTTCCCGAATTGCAGGAGAACCATGTGCAGCCGCTCCTGAAGGTTCTGCGGGGCATTGCGGTCTATAACGATGCCAAAAAGCGTTTTCTCTTCGGCAATTCCTCGGTGATCCTCTGCGGATACTGCATGAGATCCACCGATCTGAACCGCTATCAGGGGCAGGAATACGATTTCATCTTCATCGACGAGGCGACGCAGATGGAGGAAGAGGTGTTCATTGCCTTAAAAGCGAGCCTGAGAGGGGCAAACGACTATCCTAAAAGGATTTATCTGACCTGCAATCCGGGGGGCGTCGGGCACAGCTGGGTGAAAAGACTGTTCGTGGACCGTCGGTTTCTCCCTTCCGAGGATCCTTTGGACTATCGGTTCATTCCGGCAAGGCTTTCCGACAATCAAATTCTGAGAGAGCGGGACCCCTCTTACCTAAAGGCACTGCAAAGTCTTCCGGAGGACCTGCGCAGGGCCTGGTTGGACGGCTGTTGGGATGTGTTCAAGGGACAGTATTTTGAAGAATTTTCGAGAGATCTTCATGTGGTTGAGCCTTTTGAGATTCCTTCCTCCTACAGAAGGTTCGTGGCTTTTGACTACGGCTTAGATATGCTGGCCTGCCTGTGGTTCGCCGTTTCGCCGGACGGATGGATCTATGTGTACAGGGAACTGCACCAGCCGGGATTGATCGTCAGCGAAGCGGCGAAAAAAATTTTGGAATATTCTTGCGGAGAGGAGCCGGAGGAGCTGTATATGCCGCCGGATATGGCATCCAGACAAAAGGACAGCGGACGAACCATGGCGGAGCTGTTCTATGAAAACGGTATTTCGGGGAAGGCCGCCGATAACCGTCGGGTGGCCGGCTGGCTGGCGGTGAAGGAATTGCTCAAGCCCGTTTCCGATCCCTATGGCGGAAAAACGCCCCGACTGCGTATTTTTAAAAACTGCACCACGCTGATTGCCCACCTGCCTGCCCTGGTGCGGGACGAGAAAAACGGCAGTGACGCTTCAAGTCATCCCCACGAAATTACCCATATTTGCGATGCCCTTCGGTATTTTGCTCTATCCTACAGGGAAAAAGAGCCGCCTGCCCCCGCTCTTTCTCCCCTGGAGGAGGCCAAGCGAAAGGCCTTGAAAAGGGCAAAGACGGGTTCCCGCAGGAGTGCGTTTTAGCAAAAGTCCGGTCGGCAAGGGAGAGCCTGCGGGAGCACCGCAAAGCGCAAAAAATATTGGAAAATCAAAAATGAAGGAGGTAAAGATATGAAATTGGTCAACAGGGAATGGGGATTGGACGCCGGCGGAACCCCGGTCCGGCTGAATGTGTATTTGGCATCTGCCGCCGAAGCTCTTCCATCCCGGGCGCCGGTATGCAGCCGGGTGGTTTTTGAAAACGGGGAGATCTTTTACAGAACGCCGGGAGGATGGGTATCGAAATGACGAGTGAGTTTACAAAAGATACGGAGATTCTCGGTGTGAAGGCGGGAAAAATTGCCGGGGTGATCGAGGCGGAGGGCGGCGTTTTTGTGAACAGGTGTCCCCAAGCGCTGCTCGCCATCGGGCAGACCATGCTGGATATGACGGAGAGCGGTCGCTACGGCACGGGCCTGAACCGGGTGCTGTTTTACCATTTTACATCCCCGGAAAAACACTATCATCCCGAGTGCCTGGAAACGGTGCGGCAGGTGTTTCTCTTGGGCAAAAAAAGGGATTCCGACTGGCACATCTACCAGTTCCGCTCTTTTTACAAGTATGCCGATAAAAACGGAGAACCGGACGAGAAGAAAACGGCGTCGCTCAGGAAGGAGCTGACCTACCTGGGGAAGGACGGCTTTTCCGACCGGTGGGGGCATTTCTATTTCGGAGAAAAGCGTTCCTTTCAGGTGCAGGTTGGTGCCTATTTTGACAAGAAATACGCCCTGAAAAAGCAGGAATTCCTAAAAGAACGGCAGATCGACAGCAAAATTTTCCTTTGCCGTTGGGTGGATGGCAGAAAGCTCTACAAGGTTCGGACCGGCAGTTTTTCAAACCGGAAGGATGCGGAGAACTACATTCCCCTCCTGCGGGCAAAAGGAATTACAGACGCTTTCACCGTGTGGGATTTCTGAGTGCCCGTCGGTTGATTCGGAAAGGAGAACAAAAATGAAATTTTACTTTTTGGTGATTCTGGCAACGGCTTTTTTGCTGCAGACCGCCGGATTTCCTCTGGCACTTCTGCTTTTCTCAAAGGAACGGAAGGTGCTTTTACGGATGCTTCTGGAGAGCAGGGGCATCCCCGATCCGGATAAGCAGATAAAAAACAGGGAGGGAAAGCTCCGCCGGATTCTGGAAGACTGGCGGGCAAAGAGGACGGCAAGGGAAATTGAAAAATCGGCAGAGGAAAGGAGCGGTTCCGGAAGATGAATCCATTCAGAACCAAAAGGGACGAGCGGGAAAAAGACCGGGCGTCAGAAAAGAGAGTGCGGGAAAAAAGCGACCTTGTCCGCATGGTGGAGGAGGAGGCGAAAAGGCGGAAGGAGCGCCGTCTTCCTTACGAATTGCAGTGGCGGCTGAACGCCAATTTTCTCTTGGGCAACCAGCACTGTGATATCAATATACACAGAATGACCGTAGAAAATTACAAGCCGCTGTATGAGTATATGTCGGGAGAGGTGTTCAATCGGATCGCACCCATCATGGAGACAAGATTGGCACATCTGTCCACAGCCGGCTATGAGCTGACCGTTCTCCCGGCAGAGGAGAACAGCGAAGACCTTTTGAAAGCAGACGGCGCCGCAAGGCTGCTTGCCCGCTTTCAGCAGAGCAAGGAGTACGCTTCGGCATTCTCAAGGGCTCTTGGGCTGTGTGAGCAGACGGGAAACGGATTTCTGCTCTGCTTCTGGGACGAAAAACAGAAGAGGGTCGGACTGACGGCTCTGTCTCCCTATGAGGTGCTGCCGGAGGATTTCGGAAACGAAACGGTGGAGGATCAGCCCTCGATGATTCTGGAGCAGATCAAGTCGGCCAAGGAGGTGAACGACCTGTATGGCTGCCAATTGGAGGGAGAACCGGTTTCGGGCTATCAGATCGGCGCCCGGGCAGGCGTAGGGGGCTTCGGCTATGAGGGCGCCTCTTCTTCCTTTGAGATCGCCGTAAAGGATCAGGCGGTGCTTCTGCACACCTATATGGAAAAGCCCGGCAGGCGCTGGCCCTACGGACGGTTGCTGATTACTGCGGGGGATCAACTCCTTTATGAGGGCGTTCTGCCCGGCGGAGAGTATCCTCTGGTGCAGTTGAAAAGCAAAGAGGTTTCGGGACAGTTTTACGGCAAGAGCGTCATTGAGGACCTGATTCCTCTTCAGCGCTGCTATAACGGAATCCAAAACCGCATAAATGATTTCATCAATCGATCCACCTGCGGACAGTTGCTGGTGGAGGATGGTTCGGTGGATGCGGACGATCTGAATGAAAAGGGACTGGTACCCGGCGAGCCGATTCTGTACAGAAGGGGCAGTCAGCTGCCGAAAATCTTAGAGGAGCCGCCTCTTTCGGAGATGGCTTCGGCCCAGTGCCGGCAATTGGCGGAGGACATGGAATATGTGGCAGGCGTTTCGGGGCTGATGGCAAGCGGAACCCTTCCGGGCGGCGTGACTTCCGGAGCCGCCATCAATACCTTAAGGGGAATCGATACCGTCCGCTTGGCGGTCTTTGCCGAGAATATCCGCAAAGGAATACGGAACTGGGGCAGGTTGCTTCTGCACCTTTACCGGTTGGGGCTGCCGGAGCAGGGCCGGGTGACCGATGAGGAAGGAAAAACGGTCTGCTTCCGCCGGGATCTGAATTCCGATCGGGTGGGATTTCAGAAGGAAAACCGGCTTTTGGAGCGGGAAGAGGAAAAAAAGGCCAGATACATCGAGGCGTTGCAGTTGGGACTTTTTTCCGACAGTCAGGGAATTCTTCCGGAGGACGCCAAAAAGCGGGCATTGCGCCGGCTTTTAGGCAGGGAAGAGGCCGGAGAGTCGGAGGAGGAACGGCAGAGCGCCAACGCTCAGAATGAAAACGAAGCCTTTCGTCGGGGAGAAATTCCCCGGCTTCTTCCGCTGGACGATCACCGTCTGCATTTGCGGGAGCATCGGCTGTACGCTCTGCAAAAGCCCTTCCGGAAGCTCTATGAGGAGGATCCCGAAAGAGCGCAGGTCTTTTTGGACCACATCCAAGCGCATGAGCAGGCGTTGCAAAAGGGAGAAAAATATGAAAGATGAAGAAAAAATCTACGGGGAGGACGGGAAGATGCCTTTGAAAAACGATTTGAAAGACCAGGAAAAGGAGGGGGCAGACCTTCCTTCTCCGGAGAAATCCGGAGAGGAAGAAGAAAAGAGAAGACCGGCCGCGGCGGAAAAAGAGGAGCTTGCTCTGGAATTGGAGCGTCTCTTTGCGGAAAATCAAAGTCTCAGCGCCCAGCTGACAGCTCTGCGGAAGGAGCAGGAGGCGGCCGCCGAAAAAGCGGAGGGTCTGGCCTTTTTGGAGGAAATGGCCGGCGGAAGGAACACGGAGCTATATAAAAAGGCGCTGAAGAAGGCGGAGGAATCGGAAGAATTGCAGGGCCTTCCCTATAAAAAGCGCTATGAAATGAGCTGTCTGCTTCTTTTGGGAGAGGAACGGCGCAACAATCCTGATGGCATCTACGGTACAGCCGGATTTCCGGTGTTTGCCCGCTCGCAGGGCTCCGGGAGTTTTCCCTCAGTGGAGGTGAAGGAGCCCAAGACCTTTGCTTCTGCAAAGGAAAATGCAAAAAAATATTTCGGAATCTGAGGAATCCGAAAAAGTAAATTTTCAGAACACAAAATCAAAAAAACAAAAACGAAAGGATGGTATACCCGATGTCTACAAATCTTACAACAATTTCCAACATTCTCAAGGATCAGTATTTGCCCGCTCTGAAGAATCAGATCACCACCGCCCCCTCTCCCTTTATGGAGATGATCAAAAAGGTGCCCTTGACCACAGGCGGAAAAATCACCGCCGTTGCCCCCTTCGGCATCAACGGAGGCTTCGGCTTCGGCAGTGACGGCACCGGCGTTCCCTCCTCCGGCCCCAGAAGCTACAAGCGCTTTGAAGTGGAGCCGGTGGATATGTATGTGGATATCCGGATTTCGGACAAGACTGCCAAGCTGGCCGGAAATGCAGGAGCACTGATTTCGGCCTTGGATGACGAGGTGATCGGTTCCTATGAGGCGGCTCGCTGGAATGTGTCCAGAGCGCTGTTTGGCGACGGCTCCGGAAGACTTTGCGGTCTTACCGGCGGAATCACGATTTCCGAAACCGACAAGACGGCAACGGTGCCGGTGGATTCCACAGCGGCTCTGATTGAAGGTCTGACCGTGGACCTGTTCTACTATCCATCGGTAGCATCTGCTTCCGCAAATCTGATAGAGGAGAACAAGAGCCTTCGGATCCTGTCCATTGACCGGGAGAATAAGATCGTCACGCTGGATTCTGCGGCAGATGTTATGGCGGTCTCCAACTCTTTGGACAACAATCTGTACGGTTTCCTGTGCGTGCAGGGTTCCTACAACAAGGAGCTGACCGGTTTGAAGGCGATTTTCGATTCTTCGGTGCCTACGCTTTACGGGTACGAAAAATCCAAAAATCCTTCGATCGTGCCCTTGGCGGTGGATGCCGGCCATGCGTTGACCGACACGGTTGTGTACGACGCAGTGAAAAAAGCAATGGATTATCGGAACAGCCGGATCAATCTGGTGATGATGGGAGACAAGGCCTTCCGTGCCTACCAGGCCTATATGCGGACAAACAACCATACAGTCTGCGAAAAGGCGGAATTTGTGGGCGGTGCCACCGGCTACAAGGTGATGGTGGGCAGCCAGACGGTGACGGTGGTGAACGAGAAGCTGGTGCCTGAAAGCGAGGCCTGGTGTGTGGATACCGATGCCTTCTCCTTCGTGCATCTGGATTTTGACTTCTGCGATTTCGGCTCTACGGGCATTTTCCGTCTGGAGCCGGGTACCTCCTACTACCGTGCGCTGTTGGCGTCCTACGGAAACCTGATCTGCAAGAATCCCGGCGGCTGTGTGAAAATTACCAACTGTTCGGAGGCCTGAGGGATCAACGGAAGTGTAAACAATCTCTGACCGGGCTTTTTTACACCTCCGACGGCCTGGGTCTCGGCGGCTGAAAGCCTTCCTTTTGCCGGAAAATTCAACTGAATTTCGGCAAAAGGAAGGACCTGTCCGACCGAGACCGCATCAAGAATGCCGGGCCCCGACCGGTACTTTTGCGGGGCTGTAAAATGTAAAAAAGTAGGTTTTACAGCCCCCGGAATGAAAAAGAAAGGAAGGTGTGGTAGCGGATGATCGAAAAAAATCGGCTGTTTGACCGGGTATCTTCGGTATGTCCGATGGAAAGAAGTATTTTTGAGGAGGATTTTGAGCAAACGGTAAAGGAGCTGTGCGCCATGTTCGGCAAAAAGTATGTCCTTTGCACCGACGAAACCGGCATAGAGGAGGAAGCGTCGGTGCGGGAAGAATATACCGGGGCCATCTGTTCGGCCATTCTCTTTTTTCACAACGGAGAACAAGAGGACAGAGAACGGTTTTTGGAGCGGAGCGGCAGAGCCTTTCTGGAGGTCTGGCGTCAGCGCTGTGACCGGAACCGGAAGGGGGCGGGTGCATGACGGCAACCATTTCCGATTTGACCGGCTATTTGTCTCCCTTTTTTGCTCTGTATCCCGCATTGCCTTCGGGGTTCAAGGAACAGATCGCCAGAAGTCTGACCGCTTTGCAGGACGCTTATTTTGAGGAACTGAATGCGGTGACGGACCAGACAGAAACCACCGTCTCCGACAGCGGAAAGATTCTTTTGAGCACTTTGGAGGTACCGAGGGGAATTGCTCCGGATGAAGGACGGGTGACGGCGGTGTATCTGGAGGGAAAACGGTTGAAAAGGGTTTCTCCGGAGGCCTTCCCGGAGCAGCAGTCCCCCTGTTTTTGTTTCCTTGACGGCGCTTTGCAGATTCTGCCTTCTGCCGTAGCGGGCAATGAAAAGGTGAAAATTTACTATAAATTTTTGCCTGCCGCCGTCACGGTTTCGGATGATGGAGCGTTTTCTGGTGAAATTTATCTTGCACCCAAGCATTTGCCTCTGCTGGTATACAAGTTGCAGGAGGAGCTCAGCAGGGTGTCCGGCGAGGAAACACAGGCCGAACTGTACGCCAAGGCCTACGGGGACTTTGCAGACAGGCTGGCACAAGGATTCTTTCTTTCGCCCCTGCGCCGGAAACTGTAAAGGAGAAGAGCAATGAAAAAAAGCATGACTATACAGAACGGGATATGGGCAGGCGCCCTGCCCGGCGGAAGAAAAAAGACCGCCCAACGGCGGCTGTATATGGGAGAATTCAAGGGGTATTCGGGAAAGAACGGGGAAATGACCCTGCTGAATCTGGAAACCGATTTTCCCTTTTTGCGCAGTCACCCTCTGGTCCATGCTGTGGAGCAGTCCGGTCTGCCTTTGGACATCCGAGGGATTTCCCTATATAATGATTCGGTTCTTCTGTACAACATGGAGGAGGGACACATTGGCTTTTTTGTCCTGAGAGACGGCGCTTTCACCAGGTGTTTTGCCACGGTGGAACAGTATCCCACCGATTTTTCGGGCGAGGATTACGGCAAGCAGCTGGTGCTGACCGAGGATACCTCCCCTCATCTGACCGATGACCTCAATGCACAGAAGAAGCTGCTGTTTTTCCCCGCCGGAAAGCTGGGGGTGCTGGGCGAAGAAATGGAACCGAATTCGGTAATCGATATGCCCAGCGAAGTGCCCGAGCTGGAGTGCGCTCTGGTGGCGGCGGGAAGGCTGTACGGCGTGAAGGGGCAGACGCTGTATGTTTCGGGAACCGGCGGATGCTTTGACTGGCAGACCGACGGAGTTGGGGAGAACCCCAACCCGAATTACAGCTACAAAGGAAAATTTGCATCCTTCACCGAGAAACAGCTTCCGGTGACGGCCCTGTGCAATTACAAGGGAAATGTGTATATTTTTCACGAAAACGCCCTTCAAAAGGTGGTGGGCAGTGAAAACCCCTTTGCGGTGAAGGACCTGTTTGCCGTGGGCACTCAAAACGGACGGTCTGTGCGGGAAGCGGGAGGCTTGCTCTACTTCATTGACGGGAACAGACCTCTTTGCTTCAACGGAAGCAGCTTGCGGCAGTTGCCCTCTCTTCCCGAAGGGGCGGTACTGAACGGAGCGGCCTTCGTGCAAAACGGAAAATACTGCTTCTCCTTAAAATCGGGAAATGCCTTTTACATCTACAGCTACGACCCCCTGTCGGACAGCTACGGCGTCTTATCGGTGCCCAAAGAGCCCTTGGACTATGCCATGACCAAGGACGGACTGTATATTCTTGTTGCAGACGGGAGTGAGAAAAAGCTGTACAAAATGGGCGACACCAGAGTGGAAACCTATTTTGAATGCATTCTGCCGCTGTTCCGGGAGGATCTGTCGGTAAAAAGGCTATCCGCCCTTTCCCTTCACCTGGAGGTAAAGAGTTACTGCTATCTGTCGGTTGCACTGCTATCCGAAAATGAAAGCGGGCAGACTTTTAGCCGGACCCTTTTGGAGCAAGCATTCACTCCGGGGAGCCGTGTGCTCTGCTACAGAGGCCGGCTGCCTGCAACCCGCTTTTTGACTCTGAAAATTTGGGGGCAGGGAGATCTGGTCCTGAAGGGCATCGAAGCGGAATGCGTGGAGGGCCTTTTCGGAAGGGGGGCAACGGAGTGAGCCAGTATGATGTGGTTCTGGTGTTGATCTCTGTGTTCGGATTCGTCACCAGCGTTGCCACCGTGGGCATCCGGTTCACCAAGGCGGTTTCGGAGGTGAAGGCGGCGACCGAGGCTTTGCGGGACGCTGTTTCGGAATTGCGCCGGATCACTTCGGAAATTAAAAAGGAAAACCGTCAGGACCACGGAGAATTCAACAGAAGATTGAACGAGGGAGAGCTTCGTTTGACAAAAATGGAAACCGAAATCTGCGAAATGAAGAGAAAAGGAGAATGAGAACATGAAAGAGTTGCTGAAGAAATTTACCGGACGGAAGTTCATCGCCATGATTCTGGGCGTGCTGGTGGGGGTTGCCGTGGTCTTCGGAACGGAGGGAGAGGATATTTCCACCGTGGCCGGTGCCGTTACCTCCTTAGGGTCCCTTGTGTACTATATGTTCACAGAAGGGAAGATCGACCGGGAAGCCCTCGGAAAGAACACGGAGGAGCAGGAAGAAGAGACGGAAAAGACAACCTATACCGAGGAGAATGTAAAGCAATTTCTGACTGCCCTCAAAGGAAACGGAGAAGAGGCCGGAAACGGGGATATAAACGGCGACGGAACGGTGAGTATTTCCGATGTGACCGCACTGCTGAATCTGCTGTCGGGAAAGGGAACGGTCTGAGTCCGAAGGGGCTTTTCTTCCGAAAAATAGGAAGAAAACAAAAAGGGCGCACCACTTGCTGGTGCGCCCTTCGGTGTTTATGGAATTACTCTGCGGCGTAAACGCTGACCTGTTTTCTGCCGCCGGTGATGTGTTCAAACTTCACCTTGCCGTCGATCTTTGCAAACAGGGTATCGTCTGAACCGATACCGACATTGTTGCCGGCATGGATGTGGGTGCCTCTCTGTCTGACCAGAATGCTTCCGGCAGTGACGACCTGTCCGTCCGCTCTCTTAACGCCCAGTCTTTTCGCTTCGCTGTCTCTGCCGTTCTTGGTAGAACCAACGCCTTTTTTGTGGGCGAAGAACTGTAAACCTAATCTAAGCATTTCTTATACCTCCCTAATTCTTCTCGGAAACGACTAATTTTCGATTTCTTCTACCGACAGATAGTCGTAATAGTCTTCCACCAGGTCGTTAAGCTGGAAGAAGTACCCCTGAATCAGTCCGGAAATGGCATAGCGTTTCTTTTCGTCCTCCTCGAAATCGGGGAGCGCCGCCGGAACCTTCAGTTCAATGTCGGCAGTTTCCTCGTCGATGGTGTAGTCCACCCTCGACGCATAGGAAATTTCGACGGTATTGATGATCAGCATGGTCATGGCGGAAAGGGCAGAGCAGAGAATGTCGTCTCCCGATTCGCCGTAGCCGGTGTGACCGTTTTCACGGAATCCGTAAAAAATACCGTCCCGCTTGAAAAATGTGATCTTGGTCATCGTTCACGGATTAAGCGTTGATGGCTGTGATCTGAACCTTGGTGTAGGCCTGTCTGTGACCGATCTTCTTTTTCTCGTTCTTCTTGGACTTGTACTTAAAGACATAGATCTTTTTGCCCTTGCCGTTTTTCACGACATTGCCCTTGACCGTTGCGCCTGCAACCGTGGGCTTGCCGACAACCAAACCGTCCTTTCCGGAAACAGCCAATACTTCACTGAAGGTATATTCGCTTCCTTCTTCTGCTTCCAGCTTCTCAACGAAGATCACATCGCCCTCGCTGACCTTGTACTGCTTTCCGCCCGTAACAATCACTGCGTACACGAAAAGCACCTCTCTTTCTTTGTGGTGACTTGCACCGTATTCGCTGTGGCGGGTGGTGTTGCCACTCTTTGAACCGCACCGCAAGCGTAAAAGCAGAATACCACATTTTTCTGCTCCTGTCAAGCACTTTTCTTGGATTTTTGCGAAAAAAACCGCAGAAAATGATTTTTTTCTTCCCGCAGGCAGACTTCCTGTTTTTTCATATACTGTACTGAGCCGGAAAAGCATCCGGCAAAGTTTCAAAGAAGGGAAAAAGCAAAATGGCAATCTTTACGAATCAGGCAACTTTAAGCTATAACGGCTTGACCACTAATTCCAATACGGTCGAGGGAGAGCTTGTGGAAAATCTGAGCATTGACAAAAGAGCCCTGTCTTCCGACTATTGCACCTGTCCGATTACCTATATTCTGAGCCTTTCCAACACCAAAGAAACGGCGGCGGAGAATCTGACGGTCAGCGATGACCTGGGCGGCTACCTTTACAACGGCACCACGGTGTACCCTCTCCGCTATATAGACGGTTCGGCGAGGTATTATGTGAACGGCACGGCAACGGCGGTCCCGCCCTTATCCTCGGAGGTACCCCTGGAGTTTACCGGCATTTCGATTCCCGCCGGAGGCAATGTGATGCTGATCTATGCGGCCGTACCTACCGATTACGCTCCCAGAGAGTCTTCCACCGGAATAACCAACACGGCATCGGTTTCCCAAGAAGGCGTTGTGCTGGCCTCCTCCGACACCACAGTGCTCGCAATGGTCGGGCCCAACCTGTCGGTCATCAAGAGCATCAACCCCACCCAGCTTCAGCCCGGCGATATGCTGCAGTATACCTTTCTCATCGAGAACAGCGGAAATGTGGCGGCGACCGCCGCTGACAATCTGTCGGTTTCCGACCTTTTTGACCCGAAGTTAGGAAACCTGTCGGTCACTCTGAACGGTACGCCCCTTTCTCTGAACACGGGCTACACCTACGACAGCGCCACCGGACTGTTTGTCACCGTTCCGGGCGTGATCACGGTTCCGGCGGCGACCTATCAGAGGGATCCGGCCACCGGTGCCTTTGTTACGACCACAGGCAAGGCGGTCCTTCAGGTCTCCGGCACGGTCTGAGAGAGTCTGCTGACCGTCCGCAATCGAAAAACCAACCGGAAGAACCGGGAGAACAGCTAAAAGCTCCGATAAAAAAGCAGGGACCAAGCCCGTAAGGACGGGGTCTCTGCTTTTTTGCGCTTCTTTTCTTTGGCGTTTTGGCTTTTCGGTTCCCGCTCAAGAACTTCAGCGGGAGCTTGATTTCCTTCTTTGACTCGGTTCCCTTCTTTGAAAAGGTCAGACCCGGCATAACCGCAGAACCAGACGGTCCAGAACGGTGTAGCTGTCAAGGGAGGAGGATTTGATCTGCAGATCTGCCGAAAGGCAAAGCTCCAGTGCCTTTGCCAAGCGCTGGGCGCTTTTTCCCACGGTGGCGTCAAAGAATTTTTTCACCCGAAAACTGTGCATTCCGGTCTTTGAGGCGATCTCTTCCTTTGAAAGCCCCTGGGCGGTCAGGAGTTTAACGGTATACATTCCCGAAAGGGTATCCGCCACTCCTCCGAGAATATTTTCCGGTTTTTCTCTTTTTTCCTTCATCCCGGCAAGCAGTCTGCAGGCCCTTTCGCTCTGCCCGTGCAGCAGGGCGTCGGTAAAGTCGAAGGCACCGTCAATGCTCCTGCCGCAGCAGACCTGTTCAATGTCCGACGGATCCAGAATTTTCTGTCCCTTTTGCAGGGTATAGCAGATCAGCTTTTCCACCTCGTTTGAAAGGTTGAACATATCCTTGGAGCAGAACTCCACAATTTTCCGGGCATCGCCCGGAGAAGCGGAAATGCCTGAGGCCTGCAGATGCCGAAGTACCCAGGAACAAAGATCGGATTCGCTTTCATACTCAAAGCACAGGGGCGTGACCAGCTCTTCCAATTTTTTGTAAAGGGCGGAGGCTCTCCGGGGAGGCTGACCGGCGTCGAATTCTTCACCTACGGTATAAAGCACCAGAACGCATTCCTCATGCTCCGGGAGCAGCTGCAACACATCCAAAAGGTCGGCAAGCTCCTTTGGCGGAAGCCTCCGATAGTCCACGCCGTGCAGTTCGATCAGCTTTTTAGGGGCAAACATCGGCAAAGAGCAGACCTGTTGACACAGCTCCTCCGACCAGCCCGGAGTCTGGGCCGACAGCTTCAGATGGTTGAAGAGGTCCTCTTCCTCGCCGAAAAGGCTTTTCCGCAGGGTCTTCAGACAGTGGAGCTTTGTATACTCCTCCGGCCCGTAGAAAAGAAAGCCTCCTTGGACCTCTCCTTTTTTACAGAGCTTCAGAAATTCTTTCTGTACCATGTTGTGTCGGTGGAATCCTTTCTCCCGGCGGTGTTCCGGATGTCCCGAAAGCCGTCGGACGCTTTAAGGCAGTTGAGCAAAGCCTACCTTTTTATATACTTTCCGCAGGGTACGGGAGGCACGGAATTCGGCCTGTTCCTTTCCTTTCTTCATCAGTGCTTCCAAATAGCCCTTGTCGGCCATCAAACGGGTATATTCGGCTCCGATGGGGGCAAGCACATCGGCGGCCGCCTCGCCCACGGCGGCTTTGAAGGTGCCGTAGCCCTTTCCTTCAAATTCCTTCTCGGTCTCCTCCGGGGTCTTGCCGGTGAAGGCGCAGTAAATGGAGATCAGATTGTTGATGCCCGGTTTGTCCTCGCCCCGGCGCACTTCACTGCCCGAATCGGTAACGGCGCTCTTGAATTTCTTGATGATGGTATCCTTGGGGTCCAGAATCGATACATAGCTCTTGGGATTTTCATCGGATTTGGACATCTTCCTCGAAGGATCGGCCAAGGACATGACTCTGGCACCGCTCTTGGGAATAAAGCCCTCGGGCAGAACGAAGGTCTGGCCGTAAAGGTTGTTGAAGCGGGCGGCAATATCCCGGGCGATTTCAATATGCTGCATCTGATCCTGCCCCACCGGCACCAGATCCGCCTGATAAAGGAGAATGTCGGCCGCCATCAGGGACGGATAGGTGAAAAGTCCGGCATTGATGTTGTCGGCATGCTTGGAGGACTTATCCTTGAACTGGGTCATTCTGGAAAGCTCTCCGAACATGGTGTAGCAGTCCAGAACCCAGCCCAACTGTGCATGCTCCGGAACATGGCTCTGGACGAAAAGCACGCTCTTCTCCGGATCGATGCCGCAGGCAAGATAGACGGCCATAGTCTCATAGGTCCTTTTGCGCAGATTGGCAGGCTCCTGTCTGACGGTGATGGCGTGCAGGTCCGCCACGCAGTAACAGCAATTGTATTCCTCCTGCAGAAGGGTCCAGTTTCGGATGGCTCCTAAATAATTGCCGATGGTCAGCAGGCCGCTGGGCTGTGCCGCCGAAAAAATCACCTTTTTGGGGGCTTCTGGAATGGGATGCTCGTTCATCTCTGTACTTCCTCTCTTCGGAATGCTCTCTTTTCCTTCGTATAGCAGGGGGGCAATCCGGTTATTCTTCACATTATCCCTATTCTACCACAACTTGGTGCTGATTTTCAAGGGCTATTCATCAAAATTGCTTGAAGTTTTCCTTTTTTTGTGTTATACTGCAAAAAAGCGACCGTTTTTTCGGGAGGATGCGCATGAGCGATATTTACTACGACACATACAATGAAGGAGAGACTCCGGAGGAGGAAAAAAGCAAGCTCTCCAAAATTCTTTCCCTCATCTGGAAAACCGTTTCGGTTTTGCTGGTCTGCACCGTGTTCTTTCTGATTTTTTACCGGATCTTCGAGATGAAGGAGCCGAGAGGCATGGGGGAACTGATCTTCAGCGAAAAAACTCTGGCGCTCTTGAATGAGCAGGGAAGCGACCGGAAGGTTTCTGCAGAATACAGCGGCGGCAATTATGTTTTTGAGAAGGAGACCCTGACCACCGTGACCCTGACCAAAAAATCAGAAAACAGTGAAGAGGACTACGAAACGGTGGAGGTGCCGGTATCCGAATACTATGAAAGCAGCGGATTTGTGGTTTTCGAGGCCGGAACCGGGTTCTATGCCGTGGTGGACGAGGAAGGAAAGGAAAGCATTATCAAGCGCACCGGATACTACGAGGTGAAGGATTCTCCCGTTGAGAGAGCGCTCCATGTGAGCCATATCTACCTGATCCCCTCGGCCAAGCAGGTGCAGGTCACCTTCCGCTATAAATCCGATTCCCTTGAAAAATTGAACGGACAGGTGAATCTGAACGGAGAAGAATTTACCTACACGCTTCGGGATGATCAGTCCAACACCTACGGAGACTACAGCTACCGCACGGCCAAGAAGGGCGTGTACCGGTATATCACCATGGTTTTTGACAAAGTGGAGCTTTCCTCGGTCAAAGAACTGTTTTTGGATGTGGGGTATCTGACAGAGGACGGGAAGGAAGAAAGCTTGGCTGTAGCCCTTTATGACGACAATCTTCCTTACGCCATGAAAAAATACGATCTGCCCAAGAGCAGGGAGGCAACCAAGCTCACTCCCTTTGTGCAAAAGGAAAACTGACGGAACCGTCTTTATGAATATGAAAGGTCAACTGTATGATTTTAGAAAATAAGAGCACCACGGTGGCTTTCCGCTGTCCCACCTGCGGAAAAGCCGTGCTGTCGGGGGTCAACCCCTTTCGACTGTCGGCGGATATGCTGCGCCTGCGCTGTCCGGATTGCGGCGATGCCCTGACCATTCAGAATACCGGAGACAGGAGGCTTCGTCTGAGTGTGCCCTGCCTGATCTGTGCCCATCCCCACAACCTGACCATCTCGAAGGAGGCTTTTTTTACCGATGATCTGTTCTCGGTCCCCTGCTCCCTTTCGGGCTTGGATATTCTCTTTGTGGGCGAGAAAGAAAAGGTGGAAAAGGCATTGTCAGACAGCGGAAAGGAACTGGAACGGCTGTTGCAGGATGCGGGAATTGACGATCTGTCGGCTTTAAAAAGGGAAGATAAAGAAAAAGTAGATCCGGCGGTGGAGAATGTGGTTCATTTCCTTCTGTGCGAATTGGAGGAGGAAGGAAAAATCACCTGCTACTGCAAGGAGGAAGGGGAAATTCCTCTGTATGACTTCCAGATTCTCTCCGAACGGGTGAGAGTCTTCTGCCATTGCTGTAATGCCGAAGCCTATCTGCCCCTGCGCAGCGAGGCGGATGCCGAAGACTTCATCAAAACCGACCGACTGGACCTGAAATGAGCCTTTTTCTCGGCTTTTTTCGGTGCCGTTCCGGTGTTTGCAGAAAGACTTCCATGTTCGGATATAAGAAAATCTGTATATAAGGAAAACCCAGTATGACTTTCAGAGAATATCTTTCGGAGCTGTTTTTTCCGCCGAAATGCCGGTGCTGTAAAAAACCGATCCGAAGGGAGCAGGCGCCGTTCTGTAAAGAATGCCTTGCGCGCTATCAAAGAGAAAAATATGCGCTCTGCCCAACCTGTCATAAACCCCACTGCCGCTGTGTCTGCCGTCCCAAAGGGGCGACCGCCTCGGTTTTTTACCGGTCGGTTTTCCCGTACAGGACCCAATCGCCCGGCGGAAGGCTGATTCTTGCGCTGAAAGACCGGAAGGATCGGGCAGGCGTTGCCTTTCTTGCCGGAGAACTGGCAGATTGCCTTCGGAAAACCACCGTTCTTCCGGAAGATGCGCTGGTCACCTTTGTGCCGAGAAGCCGGAAGGCGATTCTCCGCACCGGGACCGATCAGGCAATGGAGCTGGCCGCCGCCTTGGCCAAGGTGTGCAAATTGGACTTTGGAGCGACGCTCCGGCACACCGGGGTTTCCGGAGTTCAGAAGGAGCTTTCCACCGAAGAGCGGAGACTTCACGCCGGAGCCGCCTATCAAATCCGGAAAGAGATTTCGGATTTGCAGGGCAGAACGGTGGTGCTGGTGGATGATATTCTAACTACCGGAGCTACCTTTGAAGCCTGCGCAGGACTTCTGCGGCAGGCGGGAGCCGGGGAGATCTTTTGCCTCTCTGCAGGCAGACGGGAGCAGATTCGCTGAACCTGCTTCGGAGCTTTTTGGGAGCGGCGGAGCCCTGCCATTTTTCAGACGGAGCCATAGACCGCCCGTACAGTCCTTGGCGCTCCTTTGAGGGATATTTCTTGGAAAAACAAAAAAGACGGCTGCCCTTTCCTTTCGGTGGGGGTAGCCGTCATGCTTTATCGGATCAGGGCAAACAGGATTTTTCCTGCCGCAAACAGCACAAGAGACGCAATCAGGAAAATCAGAACAAAGGTGTTCACGCTTTCCTGCCAGCGCATTGCCAGAATCACCGCATCTCCTGCCGCCGCAAGGATCATGGGAACCCAGCGAAGCAGGTCGGATCCTTGTCCGAGGAACAGATCCCGGAGCATCCAGGTAAAGCATATCACCAACAAGAGAGAAACGGCGGCTTCTATGATATGGAAGAGCGTGGCATTTGAAATTTCGGAGCGGTACATCACCGGAATGGCCATGGAGAAGACTGTGAGAAAAATCAGAGAATACCAAAGGGTAAACCGGGAGCCGGTGCCGGAGGAAAGTTGCAGGGCACGAAGAACCATGGCCACAATCAGCATTCCGTAGGCGGCAAACTGTATCGGAGCAACGGTGTTCTCGGTGTGTACCATACCGGAAACCAGCAGAACCCCTGCAGTGATCGTCAGCATGGAATAGTCGGGCTGAACCTCCGGGTGGGTGAGAGAGGGCCAGAAGCCCCGGCAGAAGAACAGAAGCAGAACAGCGGCAGAGAGAAGAGACAGCATAGACAGGGTGTCCACATAGCCGTCAAAGCCGCTTTTGTACAATTCCCCGAAGGAATTGCGGCCGATGCGAACTAAACTTTGGGCCCGCTCTGCAAACAAGATGAGAAAATACCCAAGAAAAAACCAGGAGATCGCTGAATTGACAAAGGGTTTTTGAAAAACAGACATACTTGGTAAACTTCCTTTCTTAATCGAATATTCAGGTGTTGAAGGATCAGCAGACGGAATGGAACAAGTCGATTTTCGGCCTGATTTCAGCCCCCGCTTGTGGTAGCACACTCTATAGGCATTGTCAATCAAATACAGAAAATTTCAGAAATTATTTTGAGAATCTCCCTCCAAATATATTTTGAAAAATAAAAAATAAGACTTGACAAGGGGAAACAAATGTGGTATACTGCCATCGTTGGCTCTTGATTTATGGAGAGATGGCTGAGCTGGTCTAAGGCGCACGACTGGAAATCGTGTTACGGCGGTGAACCGTACTAGGGTTCGAATCCCTATCTCTCCGCCATATAAAAAAGTGTCGTTAAGTCGGCACTTTTTATTGTTTTTTTTGCCGTGTTTTGATACAAAAACATGGCTTTCTTTTATATTGGGTACCAACTGGGAACAAACCTGTAAAAACAATCAGTGCCGGGACGATTTCTTTGCATCCAGGCACTGATTGATGAAAAAAGGAGGTTGAATGAAAAACTGAAATTTCTTGATGCCCCTTTTTCTCTCGGACACTTTCCCCAAGATTCAAAGTTTATGCTTCCGGGAACATCCCGCATGCAAGCCCCTGTACAAGTATGGGTGAGAACCTTTGACATATGATGCTCCCGGAAGTGTCCATGCAGACTATGCTCGATATAGCCGGCGCTTATGCCGGATCAGAACAGCATCGTCTGCTTTTTTGTGAATGAAAAAAAGAGGATGGGCATACTATTCTCCCGGTATGCCGGCGGTTGTCGTAAGAGGTATAACGACACAAAAATCAAACGGCACCCCAAAAACGCTAAAAGAGTGCGCACCCTGATTCACCCTTATTATACTATCAATTTCCGAAAATGAAAAGTACTAAAAGCACAGTTTACAATTCGTTTACATCTTGACGGCTACAATTCGTTGTACCCCTTTGCCATGAAGATCTTGTTCCGCTCCTTCCTGTTTGTGCTTTTGATCCTTTTTCCTGATTCCAGAACTCTATACTATCCCAAATGAAAACCTACAGCTGCACCTTTTTTCGTGAAATTTGACTTTTACATCGATCATATTCCACAAAAATCTCGCACAACCCCCGTTTTTCCTTTGTCTGTTGAAAGAAAATGTGCTTTACAAAGTATATAGCCAGAACAAAAACGCCGTTAGAACTCAAAATAATGGCATTGTGGAATGTTTCCGCCTGTTCTTTGCTTCTGCTCTCTCTTCTGCTCTCTTTTTCCCTATTCTTCCTCACCGCTTTTTCTGTTTTTTTACTCCTTGTTTTTATCTTTTTTCTATTTACCCTTTCTTTCCTTTACCATGACATACTCCACCACTACCTAAAAAGCTGAGAGCATCCTTGGTGAACTGCATCAGTAAGTGACATTCTCCCCCACCTAAAGAGGGGGGAGAATCCTTGCTGAATTTGTTGAATAACCGAGCATTCCCGCTTATCCTCCTAAAATTTGTTGAAGGACTTTGTGGGGAGGAGAGCTAAGGACGGCTGGGCGTTTCTTTTTGGCTTTTCCGGTTGAGAAATACCCCCTCCCGGTCGTGTTGTTGCTGATAATAGTTAATTATCACAAACAAAAGAAAATGCTCCGAATCAGTGCAGAATAGAAGCATTTTGTAACTATTGTTATATTTTTACCCCTTAAATAAAGGCAAGGAATAGGAAAAGAGGTCTAATAAATACTACAAGATAGAAACAGATGGATAGAGATAGAATAGATAGATAGTAGATAGAGATAGAGATAGAGAATAAAGATAAAGAGTTAAGCAATAGAAGATAAAGCTTTATAATATAGATTATAATATAGAGAAAAAAGAAAAAGAAAAGGCGTGGCGGATCGAGGTTGCGAGTGCGTGCGTGTTGCGCTATGCTCTGCTTTGCTTTGCAGTAGTGCGTTCTATGTGTGCTCGGCAGTGTATAAAGGTGGTGCCGGTGCTGGCTGTATGGGTGTGTGTGCTTGTGTGCTTCTGCTTCGTTGCCCGGCTTTCTGTTCGGCTATGTCCCTTTTGCACTTTGCTGTTGTTGCCTGGTTGCGTCTATGTATGCCCAGATGTCCGGATGTCGTGTATGGAAGCGCTGGCCATAGTTGTCCCGTGCTTTATATTTTATATACGGTTTGGTATTTGTGCAATATGCTATATAAAAAGCCGAAAAAGCGGAAAATTTATTGTAAAGTTTGTACAATTTAACGGAATAAATATGCACACAATGTTGAATTGTTCAACACCAAAAACAAAGATTTTTCTTGATTTTTTGGGGCTTTTATGGTATAATTTAACCGTAAGGTAGAGGGGGTGAACCTCTTCTGAAAGGAGGGAGGAAAAATGGACGAGATGGCAACAAATACGGAATACATTTTGAAAATGGTTCTTGAGCTTGCGGAAAAGTGCAAAACGCTTGAAGAATTCAAAGCAACTATCGAGAAATTGCTGACGGAAAAAGCATAAAAAAAGTGAGTGCTTCCAGGTTCCAAAAGTAAGCACTCACCAACCCCAAATGCGCCAGGTGGCGCAGAGAGCGACCCGGAGAACCTTACCTCCGAACCGCTCCCATTGTAACACAGTAAGGTAAAAAAATCAATAGGGAGAATGAAAAAATGAAAAACTTTGAAATCAGAAGAAACGAACAGGCGAACGGAATCGAAATTTATTTTTCGCTGTAAACCTTCGGAGAGTGTGCGGGATGCGCTGAAGGGCGCCGGCTTCCGGTGGCATGGTGTAAAAAAATGCTGGTATTCCGGCAGAGTAGACGCCCAAACGGCCGAAAAACTGATTGAAGGCGCCGGAATTGGAGAAATCAAAACCAACGAAGCGCCGGAAGAAGAAACCAAAACGACAAAGAACGGGACGAAGCCGGAAAGCCTGTGGAATCGTTGCAGCGTTGCAGATCTTCCCGCATACGGAACAAACAACGATCTGAAAAAGCCACTGATGCAGTCTGGAAAATTTTACCGATGAAAAGGGAAAGGGCGGAATGTGTCCGCTGGAGCAGGACTCGGCAAAGCGTGCCGCCCGGGATCTGGGTACCGGATGGAAGGTGAACCCGTATATTGTTTTGCATCCGGGTGAGACCTTTACCATTGCCGATATTCAAGCCAGCGGTGTTATTGAGCACATTTGGCTGACCCCCCACAGGCCGCTGGCGCAACACGATTCTGCGGATGTACTGGGACGATCAGGAACAGCCCAGCGTGGAGTGCCCTATAGGAGATTTTTTCTGCATGGGTTGGAATGAATACGCCCATCTCAATTCGTTGGCCGTCTGTGTGAATCCCGGCAGTGCCTTTAACTGCTACTGGCCCATGCCTTTCCGCAAGCGTGCCCGTATGACGCTGACAAATATTTCGGAGGAGGCCATTCTGGTATACTATCAGATCGACTATGCTCTGTGCGCAGTTGAGGAAGACGAGGCCTATTTTCATGCACAGTTCCGCCGTGTGAATCCTTTGCCGTATAAAGAGGTCTATACGATTCTCGACGGCGTGAAAGGACGGGGCAAATATGTGGGCACCTATATGGCCCGGGGCGTGAACAACCGTGGCTGGTGGGGCGAAGGCGAGATCAAATTCTATATGGACGGAGACACCGAGTACCCGACGATCTGCGGCACCGGTACCGAGGACTACTTCTGCGGGTCTTACAGTTCTGAGGATCCCGACGCCCCCCGGAAATTACGGAGTGTTCTCCACGCCGTATGCCGGTCTGCATCAGGTCATTACGCCGGACAAGTATTTCAACAGCCAGTTCCGGTTCGGAATGTATCGCTGGCACATTACCGATCCGGTCTATTTTGAAAAGGAGATCAAAGTCACGATGCAGGCGCTGGGCTGGCGTGAAGGCGGCCGTTATCTGCCCCTGCAGGACGATATTGCTTCGGTGGCCTTCTGGTATCAGACGCTTCCCACCAATGCTTTCCCGGCTCTTCCGGACAAGGATTCGCTGGAAGTAATCTGACGGGGGCTGGTCCGTTTCCTGAAGGAAGGTAGGTCTTTTCAAGGAGAGCAGGCATAGCACGACAGGAAAAAACTCTGTTTTGCCGTTAGGAAACCCGGTGCGCCGAAGGGCGACCTGCCGACCAAAGAACTTTCAGGACAAAAGGGACGGTCAGAGGTTTCTGTTCGTAAACAAGATAATTGCATAATTGAAGGGGGTGTTCCAAAACTCGGTCAGAGTTTTTGAACCCCCCGACGACTGCCCCAAAATCTACCGAATTTTTTACAAAATGAAGGGCAAAGCCGACCATGATCGCCTTAAAAAGCCGGAGTCCCGACCGGCATTTTGGAAGGGCGGTCAAACAAGCAGGCTCTTTTACAGCCCCAAAGAAAAGAAGCATAGAAAAATCGAGTGTCCATAGCGGAAATCCGTTATGAACACTCGAACTGGCGTAACCGAGCAATTTAGATGCAGGGCGAAAAAACTACTCTCCCTTGTTATATAAGAGTTTTCTGAGCTTTTCGCGATTTTTCAAGACACATTTTTGCAAGAAACGGATTTTTAATGTCCGCAAAAAAAGATGCGCTCACAGGTTTATGTCCGCACAATTCAAATTTGATTATATGCTATAATATTCAAAGCATCTTACAAGGAGGTCGAAAATGTCGCCTAAAATATATACACAGAAATTCAAGGACATCGTCGTGAAATACTATGAATGCAACCATACAATAAAAGAAACAAAAGATCATTTCAAAGTAACAAGCGTTTCCTTTTTCGTCGGTTTTTTCGATGCATCGGTCACCGCACAACCTGAAAGAAACAGGCATATTGTCGCCATAAATGCGGCGACAAGGCGTATTATTTTCCTCTTCATAAAACACACCTCTTTTTTGCTTACCGAAACAACCGCAGGGTACTTACGACAATTTTATTGATGAACCCTGACAGCTCCTCGCGGCTGTATTTGCCGTAGCCGTCCACCACAACATGAAGCAACCCGTTTGAAAGATGGATATAGAGCATATCCAGCTCTGCCTCGGTGGCACGCTTCAACTCTCCGCACCAATAGTCGATGCTTTTTTCTCGCGCAATGTCTATCATTTTGCCGAGGATTTTATGGTCGCCTCCGTGAAATACCAGTACACGACAGGCATTGTCGTTGCGCTCTATCATCTCATAGATGGCGTTCATCAGCGATGTAACATCAAGCGACCGGATATATTTCAGCGATTCCTCAAAACCCCCAAGCATTTCGTTTTCTATGCTCTCAAGCAGATCAAAGCAATCCGTATAATGTGCGTAGAATGTCGCACGGTTCAGTTCTGCAAGTTCGCAGACCTCTTTGACAGTGATTTTGTTGACCGGCTTCTTTTCAAGCAACTTCAAAAAGCTGTCCTTCAGCACCTTCTGCGTGTAGCGTATGCGTGCATCAGTCTTTTTCATACGAAAAGCTCCCTTCACAAAAGATTTACAAAGATAAACAACACCGCCTGCCATCATGTCGGAGATCTTTCGGTTTCCTAAAAGCTGACGGTTGTTATTTGTAAGCATTTCTATTATACTATAAATGTGAAAGATATGCAACACTAATCTTGCAAAGGAGGTTGAAAAATGTATACAAAATACTTTGTTACAGGAGCAACAGGCTTTCTCGGCAGAGTGGTCGCTGGGCTGCTTCTCACAAAAGCCACAGATATCTATGCTCTGGTTATGAAAGATGACCTACTTACCGCCGATCTGCCGGACGGCATACACATTCGCGTTGGCAATGTCTGTGATCCATCGTCACTTGATTCGTTTCTTGAGGGTGCGGACGGACAAAGTTGCGTGATACACTGCGCAGGTATAGTTTCAGTCGCCAGCCGCCCAGGAGAGCAGCTTTACAAAGTCAATGTCGGCGGCACGAAAAATATCATTGACGCCTGCATTTCTCACGGAGTCGGGAAGCTGCTTTATGTCAGTTCGGTGCACGCACTTGCGGAAAAACCGAAAGGCGTCGAAATTGACGCTGAAACCGATGCATTTGATCCGAACAGGCTCGTCGGCGATTACGCCAAAAGCAAAGCTATAGCGACACACGCAGTTCTTGATGCGGCAAAAACTTCTCTTGATGCAAGCGTTGTGCTTCCCTCCGGCATAATCGGGCCGGGCGATACGGCGGGAGGAAGTATTACGGAGTTGCTCCGGTCCTTCCTTGCGGGGAAGCTGCCGATTGCTGTCAGGGGTGGCTATGACTTTGTGGATGTGCGAGATGTTGCGGCAGGAATTGTCTCCTGCGTGGAAAAGGGTGTGCGCGGAAAGTGTTATATTCTCTCCGGTCACTATGCCACGATCCGTGACATTCTCGAGACCGTTGGACGCAGTACGGGTATAAATAAAGCCGTGTCGTACCTCCCTGTCACGCTGGCGAAAATCATCGCACCGTTCTATGAGCTTGACAGCATCAGACGAAAGAAAAAACTGTTTTTCACGCCTTATGCCGTCCATGTGCTCCAAAGCAATGCACTTTTTTCCGGCAAAGCGGCAGCAAAGGATCTCGGCTATGCTCCGCGTTCATTAAAGGAAACGCTCATTGACACAGTAAAATGGCTGGAAAAATCCCGGTCCGCGGCTCCCTGAGAATACAGAAGGCATCGCTTTAAAGATTTTTTCAGCATAATTCATCCAAAAGCGACAGCTCACAAAAGAAGCTGTCGCTTTTCATTATTTATTATATGGTTGCGCAAGTTGCGCCAGAACAGCTTTTTGCGTTTCAATAAAGTTGTACCCAAACCGGAAAGCACACCGACCAGCGATACCCCCTGCAACTCCTGCCGCAGCTCCCGCTGTGGTTTTCAGTGCCTGCATGTCTTCTTTGGTAACGGAAATACTCCCGCTTTGTATGTGCTGCCGTCCGTTAATGTTATCCTCATATGGTAGGTTTCTGTCCCAACTATCCAGTCGGAACTTGACGGTCATTTTGCCGTACTGTTCGATCTCGCTTGGCGTAACCGCCAGACCGGATGCCGAGAAATCGTAGTTGCGTTCCTGCCAGATTGCGTAAAGCGTCACATCTTCCTCGGCGGTGTAGGTTGAACCGGGAGTGTAGGCGACAGACTTTGATGCGCTGTCGGTTGCCCATCCGAGGAATACATGATTCGGCTTTGTCGGGATAGCCAATGTCAGAATAGCGGCAGTTGCAATCTTCTTTTTTGTATTGGTAGGCGATCCCGGACACCTCCTTTCGTGAACACAATTATTTAACAATTATTTTTTGAAGAAAACGAAAAAAGGACGGTTTTCGGAGAGAAAAACTCTCTGAAAATCGCCCAAAAGCATTAGGTCATCGGTTCAAATCCTACCGATCACCTATTTTCATCTATTTGCATCTTTCAATTTGCAACCTGTATTTTGGCATACAGAAACCCCCAGAAACCGCATGGTTTCTGGGGGTTTTGCCCGTGCATCTAAATTGTACGGACACCTTGTATCGCGCCGCCGAAAAAGATATCACCCCAAAATCCTTATGGTATAAGGAATTTCGGCGTTTTTTAATGCATTTTTCGCTGCTTCTGCGCGATTTAAACAAAACCACAGGAATTCTTCTGTCAGCCAAAAAAGATATCACTCTTTTTTCAAGGCAATTTGCGAAACCCCTGTATTATGGGTGGTCAGAAAGTTGAGCTTGTTCATAAGCTATTCCCCAAGGCAACAGTCAATAGGTTCTTCAAAAATTTTAGTTAAAAGATTCCCTTGTTGTACTTGAACTGTGCGTACAGGATAAAGCCTAAGCCAATGACGAGTGCCGGCACAACGATAAACGCCATAATCTTTTCATTCCAGAATGATGCGACAAAAGCCGCTATCAACGATACACCAATAATCAGAGTCCCTGTACCGACTGCTCTCCCGTACTTCGGTATATCTTCTTCCTTGACCTTTCTTCGGTTGTAGGAATGTATTGTGCTGATATTACCCATTATGTTCACGATTCCTATAACGGATATGAGTACGCCTAAAATCAACAGAACGACCTTAACCATTTGCTTCCTCCTTAAAAATAGAACAGCTCTTCAAATTTCTTGTCCAGCGCAATGCAAAGAATCAAAGCCAGCTTTGCGGTCGGATTGAACTGCCCTGTTTCAATCGAGCTGATCGTGTTCCTTGATACGCCCACCATTTCCGCCAGTTGTGTTTGAGATAGTTTTTTTTCTGTGCGTGCTTCTTTGAGGTTATTCTTCAATTTTAGCTCGTTGTCATTCATCCCTTGACCTCCACAAGCCGCAGAACAAAAAATACAAGAAACGAGAGGCACACTGCCAGATAAACAAAGGAAAGAACCAGGTCGGTCTTTCTTCTTAGCCTTGCATATTTTACAAGAGAATGGGTGGCAATGATGCTGAAATAAATAATCCACGGGCTAAGCAAATAGGAACCCGTCAGCAAACGAACAACCAGTGAGAGCAGCACACAGACAGCAGCTCCGACACGTCCGGCAATATGTCCGGCTCGTGCGGCAACTTCCAGTTCAACCAAGTCCCTGTTCTTGTTTTCCTTGCGACTGCTTTCCAAAATCTTCTCTTTATCCATTGAACAAAATCGCTCCTTTCCAAGTTTTCTTGTCAATATTATAGCATAGCCAAGTAAACTTGTCAAGTGGTAGAAAGAATTTTTTTGTCCAAGCCTCTTTTTCAATTCCAAATGCTTTCTTCGCTTATCATTCAAGATTCAGCACTGCCGTTTGTTCGCTCTGCTCGTACTCGACTGCCGCAGAAAGCCGGAAGCAAGTGCGATAACGGAATCCCGTTGTTTCTTCATCTCTGTTTTCAAAAGCGGGAGGCTTTTGCCGAATTCTTTTTCAAGACCTTTGATCCTTTTCCGCAGCGATCCCCACTGTTCGCCGCTGCTCTCGGTGTCCCTGTAGGGCTTGTAGGCAGAGCGTATCTTATTTTACAATGGGATATATGAAAAAAACAACCTGTATCGACGCTAATGTCGGTACAGGTTGCTTTTTAGAGATTCAAGCTATTATTATTCGCGGCAAGGTGCTTATTCATTCCACCGTTTCTTCCACCGCATATCCACCGCCGAAAATGACCTCGATGTGCTTATCGGCGTACACCTTGATACATTCCACCATCTGACGGACGATGCTGTCATCGTACTCATTTTGGTGGGATGCTCTTTCTGTAATGATCCTTTCGATTTCGGCAATCCGATCTGCGTATTCCGCATTTTTCATGCTGTTTTCGGTGATGATCTGAATCCTGCGCTTGAGGTCCTCGATGGTGTCTGCAATCTCCTTGATCTCGGCTTCTCTCGATTCTATGTCCTCACCGCTTGCGATGCTCTCGTTGACGATGGCGATCATTTTATCATTCAGCCCGTTGACCTGCCGTTCCAGCAGTTCTTTTTCGTCATCGCTCCCGTCGAATCCGATGGCTTCGGCAATCGTTGCTTTCATGAGTGTGGTGTACTATAACGAACAGCAAGCCGAAACGCTGATATCCGAGAACGCGACATATACCTTTGCCGTAAACGGAGATATGTATGTTTACGCGAAATTCGCGGAAAAGGAAATGTATACCTTCTTCGCTTATCCGTCCGAGGTCGGTTACTTCACGGAAAACGGACAGCCGGTGGAGTTTAGCGAAAGCCGAAGGGTGGAAAAAGGCACGCAGATCACGCTGACGGCGAATGTGAGAGAACAAGGTTACAAGTTTGCCGGCTGGTATATTGTCAACTCTTACGACGAAGAAAAACGATTCTATTCGTCGAATGCGACCGAAACCTTTACAATAACCGACAATACCTATATTTTCGCGCAGTTTGCCGAAAAGGAAAGTGTTACCTTAACCGTTATCGCGGGCAAACACGGAAACGTTTTCGACAATAACGCAGAGGGCTATTCTCCCCCCGAAAAACAACTGCAATTTGTGGTGACAGAGGGTTCTGGGGTTCAGGTTTCTGCAAGTGGAGAAACCGTTTACTTCAAATTCGTCGGCTGGTACGATGGCGAAGGCGAAACCGCTGCGCTTATTTCCGACAAAGATGTTTATGAGTTCACCGTAACCGACGACGCTACCGTTTATGCAAGATTCGACTATTCGTTCTCCGTCAGTGCGAGAATAGAAAGTGAAGGTGCGGGCGAGTTCACAGGAGCGGGCGTTTCCGACGAAGGATACCTGTATATCGACGACCTGTCCAACAATGCAAGCGTTACCGTCGAAGTGAAACCCAACGCGGGCTATTGCTTTATAGGCTGGTTCCCCTCTTCCGACAGCGAAGGTTACAATGCGGACTCGTTGCTGTCGACCGATCTTAAGTACACCTTTACCGTAGGCGAAGAAACAGGCAATGTTCATCTGACCGCGCTGTTCAGGGGCACCGTTACCGAAATTAAGCTTCATGACCTTAACGATTGCGGTTTTGAGACCGACGAAAACGGCAACCCGAAAGAAGAATATGTGATAAATCTGAACAGCGAAAGATGGGTGGATTTTGAACACTTCAACATGCTTGGAAAAGTCGGCGACAAATACGAGAGACTTTGCCGCGGCTTGGAATACCGCGTTGAAAGCACGATCGGCATCAGCGAAAACAATATGCTCGACACGAGCAGAGCCGGAACCTACACCGTTACTTATACCTATCTTGCCGACCCCGCGTTAAAGGTGGTAATCACGATCAGAATAGTGGAACAGGTCAATTTCCTTGCGCAGTGTCGCGAGTATCATTGGGGTTATATCACCGAAAATGGCAAGAAGGTCGATTTCGGCAACGGCAGGCCGGTGGAAACAGGCACGCAGATCACGCTTACCGCCGTTGCGAACGAAGGATACAACTTCCTAGGCTGGTATAAATCCATTGGCGATCAGACCGAAGAATGCATCTCGACGGACTCAACGTACACATTTACCGTTAACGAGACCATGTATGTGTACGCAAAGTTCGTTGAAACCCAGGGCAACTGAGTGCGTCTGAGCGGCAGAACAACCGCCGGCGGAAAGCGGAGAAAAATTATTTTGCCATAACACAATAAGAAGTGCAACGGATTGTTTTACCTGCTTCAAGACTTAAACAAAAATAATAACACAAAAGAAATATCATTGACCGCTTTGGCGAACAGGTTCAAACGGAGGTCGTGGACAACGCCCATTTTAAGGCGGCTGTTTCGGTCTGCTCCACAGCAAGAAGAAAAAGCGGAGGAAACGATATGGAGAAGCAATTGTCAGGCAACGACAGACCGTTTCAGCCGGCAGGGGAAAACGACAAGACCGTTCTTGCTTCCTCTATCGGTGGTGTGGATATTACGATTTTCCTTGCCGAAGAAGAACCTGCGCGAAATACAAAAGAAGCCTGCCTGAGTATCATTGGCAGGCAGTATGAAAACAGGGCAGCGGTCGGAGAATAAAAGTTCCGAGCCGCAGTTGCGGCTCGGAATGGCGAGCAAGGCTTGATTTGTGATATTTTGTCTGCGTGTCAGCTGAAATTTTTGCGGCATGGAACAAAAAATTCTTTTAGAGAGCGAATCATAAGCAGAATATGGCATACAGCGTATCAAAAACGGGGCTGTCGCGCTTGGCGCGACAGCCCTTATCTTTTTATTCGTTTTTATCTCCGTAAAGGATCCAGTCGGGATCATAGCCGTATTTCAGCCCGATCAGTTGGGCAAGTGACGGTGAGAGCTTGGCGCCACGCGCGGATGAGGAAATATCGCTCGTGAGAATGGAGATGTAATTCCGCGTCACACCGATGCTTTTGGCAAACGCGGTCTTGGTCAGCCCCTGTTCCGAAATAATCTTATTCAGCCTTTGCGCCAGCGTCACAGTCATTTCCTCCGTTCTTCGATCGGTTCATCAGAGAGATATAGATGAGAAGTTCCTTGCGGGATTTGACATTGAGCTTTTCGTAGATGTGTGAATTGTGGTATTTCAGCGTGCTTTCCTTGATATTCGCCGATTCCAGAATTTCCTTCGTAGACAGCCCGGAAACATAGTAGTCGAAAATTTCACGTTCGGTTTTGGAGAGATCCGGAATTCTTTCTAAGAAGAAGCTGTACGCCTCAGGATCAACCGTATCTTTTGTATGTCCTGCCAGCTTATCAATCTCCGCCTGTGCACGATTGTATGCTTCTTTTGCCGTGTTTCGCTCCTCAATCAGCGAGGCGAGGTGGTCGGCACTTTCCTGTTCTTTGGAAGAAAGAAAGTCCAGCACGTTGTTGATTTCCACAATGTCGGTTCGTTTACGCTGGCTGCTCTCGGCTTTGATCTGTTCCAGACCCTTCAATACAGGAGAGAGGTAGCGGTGGCTGACATAGACACAGCAGAACACCGAAAGCGCTACTAAGAGAAAAACGAGAAATCCTATACTCAGCGCATTTTTGAAAGTCGCCTTTGCAAAGTCGGCTTCAGGCGTCATGACGATCGCAGAAAATCCGGGTAAAGTGCCATCGCCCGTATAGCTGCGGACAACACCGACAAAAGTCTCATCCCCGCATCGGAATTCTGTCAGCCCGCCTCCGATATCGTGCGCAGTCAGTGCTTTCTCCGGGGTATAGTAATAGTCGTTTGACGCTCCGCAGGCAAGAAAACTGCTGTATGTATCGTTTTCGCTGACCTCCGCCATCAGACAGGTCGGGTGGCTCAGCTTCGACACCTGACTGTGAAGAAGAGCAAAGTAGCTCTCCGAAAGTTCAAAGCCACAGATGCCAATCAGTGAACCGCTCATATCACGAATCGGCAAGGTAATCAGCATCGCTCGCTCTGACATCCCTGGCAAGGTAAACAGCCCCGTGAAGCGGTAGGATTGTTCCAGAGAAAGTCCTGTGTCGGCTGTTGCCACCTCCCAATCGGGAAAGAGATCACAGCGGGTTTCCAGTCGCCACTTTCTGTGCGGCATGACGCCGTTTTCTCGGCTCACCGAGGCAATTCCGCGGTAAAGCACGGCATCGCGGCGGTCGCGCTCATATCCGTTGACCTGCAAATACAGTCCACTTTTTGTGATTTCTGCGGAATCAGGATTCACCGTAGCATCAAGAATGACAAATGCGCCCGAACAGTCTGTCTGAAACAGGTACTGCCGCAGGGGATCAAAAATCAACTTCTGAAGCTCAAGAAGCGCGTCGCTGTTGCCGTCAAGCTCGGCAAAGGTCATATTGTGTTCCGACAGGTAATGTTTTATGAGTTCCGATACATCCTCCGAGAGATGTACGCCCATCATGGCGAGGGTATTCCTGTGGGTCAGTATTTCTTTCTCAAAAACCTGCGCTTGCATATCGCTTTTTTCAAAAAGTTCGTCTTTCGGAGTGCGGAATCTGCCGAGCAGAATCAGCAGGGTTGCAAGAAGTGCCAGAAGCAGAATTGCCATGGCAAAAGTGTAAAGAAACAGCTTGCGGCGCATGGTCTGCTTCGGCATTTTCAGATGTAATTTGCTTCTGTTCATAAAGGTACCCCGTTATTTTGAAGCACGAAACAGCTCCCAGAGCTCATTTGCGAGCTTTTCTGCACTCTCGCCGTTCTTCACCCGCTTCGGCATGGTTGTCTGCGCACGGCGAAGCTCGTCATAGAGCGTATTGACCTTATTATAATAGCCCACAAAGCTCGGTTCACGCAGGAATGTCTGCGTGTTTCTGATTTCCGTGAGTGCCGAATACAGCTCCTTATAGGATTCTTTCGGGAAAGAATAGGAATCAAGGGCTTTGTAGGCGTCATTACGCACGGGCATATATCCCGTTTCGGCAACGAAGGCAAGATTGCGCGCTCCCTCGGTCAGCCAGTGTGCGAAAACCGAGGCGGCTTCCGCTTTCTGGTCTGTTGTCTTGTAGGCACAAAGCCCCACGCCCGCCTGCGTTGCGTATTTCGGGCAGTTTTCGTTCTGCGGAAGCGGCAGGATTTTCAACTCCATCGGCTCCGATGTGTTGTCGGGGTAGGTAACGGTGTCGTTATAATACATCACAGCCGCGGAAGAACCTGCGCCGCAGGGCACGTCACCCGTCATCACATGGGTGTTGGAATACAGTTCGGCAATCATAATATGTCCCTTGGCAAGTGCCTCGGCGAACTGCATATAGGAAGCCTTCAGCATAGTGTTGTCAAAATCATAGTATCCGTCTTTATAAAGGTCATCGGGCTTCGCCCCTTTTTCAATTGCATTCAGCTCGACTGCGCGTTGTACGTAATCAAAGGCACAGAAGGGCTTGCCGGAATACTCGTAATACTTTTCAGCGGTACGGAAAAATCCGTCCCATGTGGCAAGGTCGCTGTAGGTCGCGCCGGTTGCCGCAGAGAAACGAGAAAACTCACGGTCACTGATATACAGGACATGAGTGGATTTGGAGACCGGAAAAACGACGAGCTTTTCATTGACAATACCGTCGGCGAGAAAATCCGAAACGAAGTCGGCACGTTCCCCATCTGTGAAGTAATCGTTCCAATTCAGAAGATTTTCGGCTCCGAGTTTTGCGGCATCACTGTTGTGGCAGAAAAAGAGGTCGGGCATGTCAAGTGCGCCGGGTGCACCGCTTTGCGCTTCAGCGAGCTGACCTCCGATCTTTCCTGCACTGGACATGAGCTTGACGCTGATGACGATGCCTTTTTCCTTTCCTACCGTTTTGTTGAATTCCGAAACCAAGCGGTTCATCGGTGAGTCCGCCTGCTCGCCGTAGGTGTGCCACAGTGTCAGCGTTACCGGATTTTTGGGATTCAGAAGCGATTTTTCCGAGCATCCCGAGAAGCAGAAAAGAGCAAATGTGAGTGCGAGCAGCAGCGCAAGTGTTTTTTTCATAAAGAATCCTCCGTACGGGTCAAAACCTATACTTTTCCCGCAAAAGTATAGGTTTTGACCCGGGAAAATAAAAATGTTTTTTTGAAAACCTCGACTTTTGACCGAAAAGTATGGGGACAAATCTGTATAAATCCGTATAATAAAACCATAGAAAACGGTTACTGTACCCCAAAGGGAAAGCAAAGGCTTTATGTATCTTTTTTATTATATCATACTTCGTTGATTTAGTCAATTGTTTTCGGTGAGCTTATTACACAGAAAAAGGAGGACAACAAATGCACAAAAATGACTACAGAATGTTCGACGGGTTTTATATCCCTGTGATTCCGGATGCGGATTACCATTTCGACACCGACAACAGGGGATGCAATTTTCTGTTTATCGACGACCGTCAGAAGCGGTATGTAATCAGCTTTGAGAGTTGCCTTGATGTCTACGAAAAGTGCGTGAACTTTCCGCAGTACAAAAAATCCGAATACCGCGAGAACGGACGCACCATGCACACACTGCTGATGGAACATGAGGCGGACAATGAACGCGGAAATTACGGCTTCTTTATTCTGGATACGCCATACGGCAAACTGGAAGGACAGATATCTGTTCCGAAGATCGGCGCATGGAGGGAAACGGTACTGCCGCGACTGATCTTTCTCATGAACGGACTCGCCGCAGAAGAAAAATCGAATGCCTGAAGATAATCAACAATAACCGATATGACAGAGAGGAACAAAGCAATGAGTAAAAAAGCAACAAAATTGATCAGCCTGCTGCTCAGCGTAGTCATGCTGCTCGGCATGCTGCCGATCCAGATATCAGCGGGAGCCGCAGACCGCTTAGCATCGGCGGTCGGCTATCCGACGGGAGACAGTGACGGACTGATCCTTGAATTTTCAAGTGCAGGTGCGCTGGAGGTATTCCGGACGGTATACGGCGGACGGATCCTCGGCGGCAATATGCTGCTGGTGGACGGCTCCTATGAGGAAGCCGTACGCTATGAAAAAATGCCGAACATTGCGTCGGTAACCTATAACTATACCCTTGAGGCGGCGGGTATAGCCGAAGATTTCGGAACCGCACCCACCGATCCGAGGATCAGTGATACTTGCGTATCGGCGCCGTTTCTCGATACTTTGGGAAAAATGGCGGACGAGGCGGGACTCACCTCCCTTTACACGGTGCGCGTTGCCGTGCTGGATACCGGTATAGACGCGACGCATGAAGACCTTGTCAACCGCGTGGTCGCCGGCTATGACGCAATAAATGATGCGGCAATCGCCAATGGCATAAATTCCGATGTCGGTGCGAACGGGCACGGCACAAAAGTAGCCGGACTTATCGGAGCTGAGGCGGACAACGGTGTGGGCTTTTGCGGAATGGCAGGGAAATACCCCCTCGAGCTGATGCCCGTACGCGTGCTCGGCGAGGACGGCAAGGGCAAGATTGCCGATGTCGTGCGCGGTATTTATTGGGCTATAGATAACGGCGCGGATATTCTGAATATGTCCTTCGGCGCAAATATGTCATATTATCCGACGGCGCTTGCCAATGCGATCCGCGATGCGCGTCGGCAAAATGTTTTCTCAATCTGCGCCGGCGGAAACGACACCGGTTACAACAGCAGTACGACTTACTCCGGATTTTATCCTGCGGATCTTCAGGATGCTTATCCTGTTCTCGCCGGATATTATTCGAGCGCAAATATTCAGTCGTTCTCTTACTGCGCAAAATACAGTGATGTTCCCGGATATGACTATGTCGGACACGATGGGAGCAGTCTTTTGACCACCGAGCCCGGCGGCGGATATGCACATTTTACCGGTACGTCCGCATCCTGCGCGGCAATCTCCGGCTACACGGCGGTCATGTTCTCGCTTCTCGGGGGCAGAACCAACCCCGAAGCCATCACCGCCGCCAAGCGCATGTTTGCATACGGTCACGGCGAAGTGTCCTCTTACAACAAAAACTATCATGTCTACAATTTCAAAAATATGACGGACATGAATGACAGCATCAAAGAGGCATTTATCAGCTCCGTGAAGGCGACACGCGTCGCGATTCAGGGCGGGATTGAATGCCGCAATGTGCTGACCGGTACGGTGGAGATTACAGGAAGACTCACCGTCGGTGCGACACTTGCAAAGGATGCAACGCTTGTTGTCTACAATGGAGAAGGGACCGCGCTGTATACTTCCGAACCTGTTTTGAAAACGGCAACGGAGCAGACGGAATACGTTTTTACGCTTGACACATCAGGCTTTGAGGACGGCAACATTGCGTTGAAAATTTTCTATCGCACGGCGGCGGAAGCGGAAGCAAATAAGGACGCAACGACGGTGCAAAATTTTTCGGAATACACAACGGTCATCCGTAACAGCCTTGTGGTGACAAAAGCGAACCTATACATTTACGATCCCGCAGGAAGCGCCATTGCCGGACAGATTTCCGTATACAACGCCGATACGGGGAAGTTTTTACAGAAAGTCGGAGGTGCTTCTTCGTCCGAAATTGAGGTTGACAAAAAACTTTTTGATGAAAACGGCGGACGGCTGACCTTCAGCTTTGTGACAGACGATATGATTTTCACCAAAACGAGTGTTTTTGCTCCGGAAATCTCTCTCGGCGGCGACGAAGCGCAGAAAACCACGCTTCATTTCAGCGGCAGTACGGTCACGCTTTCCTATGCCGATATAAAGCTTTGCTAGGCAGGGCTTTTGACCTCACGGAAAAATGCTTCGACTTCATCCAGCGTTTCCGCCTTTGTGTACTTTGCAAGCACATTGCCGACCTTGTCCGCATACTTGCCTGTGGTGGCACGGGTGTCAAGAATGCTGATAAGTCCCGTGTCGGTTTCACAGCGGATCAGCCTGCCCAAGCCCTGACGGAGCTTGATGAGCATTTCGGGAACGCAGATGGTATTGACGAATTCACCAAGTCCGTTGCATTCTTCCTTTTTGCTTTCCATGGTCGCAGAGCGCATCGGGAACGGAAGTCGCGGGATGATGACGGAGGAGAGGCAATCTCCGATGCAGTCAACGCCCTCCCACATGGAACCGGATGCAAACAGCACGCCGTTTTTGCTTTTCTTGAAATCTGCAATGGCACTCTTGTTTGATCTCGTCATGCGGATGAGTTCGTACTGCGTAAGTCGATCCTTGGTTTGGCGGTACACGGCTTCGAGAACCTTGTAGGAGGTAAAAAGGATTGCCGCATGACCGTTTGTGGCTTTCACAATTTTTACAATCTCATCGGAAATCGCCGCAATGTATTCGGGGGAGTTATTTTCGGGAAGGGGTATTCCTGTCGGCATGTACAGCCGTGTGTGATTTTTGTAATCAAAAGGAGATGCCGTCATACTGGTCTGTCGGAACATCTTTGCGATCTGGTGAATGCCGTTCTCTTTTTCAAAGAAAGAAAAATCGACGCCGTCGCTCATCGTCCCGGAGGTCAGAACAAAGCTCGAAGAGGTTTCCCACACATACTCCCGCAGGACCCGTCCGATGTTCTTGGATGCAGAACAGATGGAGTGCAACCGGTTTTCATCGGTTTCAATCCAGATGTTGTTGCCTGATTGATTTTTGAAGGAGGACAGCTTCTTTATAAGAAGTCCGGCTCTGTTTTTGAGGTGTCGCGGTTCTTCCTTCCGCATTCTCTCGATGTGTCGGATATCCGCAATCAACGCTTCAATCAGCGTGATATCCTCTGGGTTCAGTTCAATCATCTGGCTTCTGCCAGTATCGGTATCGTCGTACCCGGCTTTTTGTTTGGCACTCCCGAACAGCTTCTCGCTATTGGAGAGCAAGCCAGTAAGTATTGCCTTGTATAGCTCAATCTTCTTCGGATTGCTGTTCAGATGCCCGACTGCCGAAACATATCGCTTGATCTCGTTTTCTGCCAGCTGATCGCCCATGGCATCCAGCGCGGCATCATGGAGCTTATGTGCCTCGTCAATTATTACGAGGTCGCTGTCGATGAGCAGGGGATGTTGTTCTTCATAGCGCATTCTTGCGGAGGTGAGGAACAGCTGATGGTTGGTCACCTGAAAATCAAACTGACCGAAGCGGTTGCGCTCTGTCATTCTGCGATAGAAGCATTCATCCTCATATCTGCATCGGGAGCATCCCTGCACGCAGATACTGCTTTTCACGGATTCCCGCATTTTGACGGTATCCAGGTCAAAGGCTCTGTCTGCAAAGCGGCAAGCATCGAAGGCTTCCACCAGTCGGCTGTACTTTTCGGGGTACAGCTTGATTTTGTCATAGAAATCATAGAAGCGGCGTTTGCAGAAGTAATGCTCCTTGCCTTTGCGGAGTGTTACGGTCAGCGGCTTGGCGATAGCGTTGCTTTCCACGAGGATTTTCGACAGTCTCGGGATTTCCTTCTCGACAATCATTTTCTGCAGTTCAATGCTTGAAGTGGAGATGGTGATCGGCGAGAATACATTGTACTTGCGTTTTTTGTAATCCCGCGCGACCAGTGCGGCAACGAGATATGCCATGGTTTTGCCGGTTCCGACCTCCGCTTCGCAGATAGACACGGCTTTTCCGACAAATCCTTTGAACATGGTCTTTGCCAGTTCGATCTGTTCTTCCCGAACGGCGAAGCCGTAATGCGGAAGGATCACGCGGAAGATGTTGTCGATCATGTGAAGGGGTGCTATGCCCTCCGACAGATAAGTTCGTCTGTCGCCGACATATTTGATGGAATCCATCAGCCTGTCCATAAGGACAGAGGCGTATTCGGCTTTTTTGATCGGGCTACCCGATTTTCTCCGCATGACCTCGGAGGAAAGTCCTGTTTTCATGTCGATGGCATAATAAATAATCTGATGGAGCATATCCGCATGATACACAAGGAATCGCTTTTCAAAGGTGAAATCGTACTTGGCACCCGGATAAGCTCTTTTTTCTTCTTCATAACGCTCAAGAGCGTCTGCGTCGTTATAAGTAATTTCAAACATTTTCATTCTCCTGCTCTTTGAAATTGCTTTTGGCGACTGAATGGTATGCAGGAACCTTCCGGCTCCTGCACAGTGGTTCAATCGCCAAAATATAAATTTGGTTATGAACTTTCGCCGTATTTGTATCCGCCCCCGGCGATGGGGCAACGGAGCGCGCAGTCGTCAGACGGCGCAGACCGTTGCCCACAGGGGAGATACCGAGTACCTCGCAGCATCTATTCCGTGACTATTTTCACGGAAACGAGGATCATATACAGTGTCGCGGACATAAGAGTTCCAGCCCGTAACCCCCGTATCCCGCATGCACATCGCGGGCTGCTTTCGCAGAAGTATCATTGTTCCGCACCTCTGTCATCGCCTGCCGCCGATGCTGTTTATCAGTCGGTCCGGCAACACGGTTGATCGCTCGCTCACCCGATGGGTGAGGTCATGGCGCCCGGTCCCGGCGGCTCGCCCTTTCGGGCAAGGTGGGATGCTACCTCGGTATCCCTTTATTCGGTTGTCAAAGAACCTCGGGGATCATTTACCCCCTCACCCTGTATTCCACACTTTTTTCGGGTTTTACAACCAAAAAATCAAAAAAAGTTTCTAAGTTTTTTTAGTATCCGGTTTTTATCCTTGTTGATCATCTGCTGAGTCTTGCTTAATTTCTTTGCTACATCTGCCTCTTTCATTGTCGGGTCACTGAGAAACAGGTCATAAATCAACTGATACTCGCTCTCCGAAAGAGAAAGAAGTGCTTTCCGAAGCGTTTCAAGCTCCATCTTGTGCATGACCTCTGCGACCACATCCACAGATTCATCCGCAATCAGTTCCTCGCCCGAAAGCAGATCATTCGGATTTCCGTCGCCCTGCATGGCATAAAGAGAAATCTCCGTAAACCCGGCATCCTCGCGGATGTCGTTGACATACTGCTCCCGGCGTTCACCCTGACGGTAGTCCCTGATGTATTCGGCGGGAATCTCAACGAAGACATCATCTCCGCCGTCCTCATAGTCATTGGATTTCATGAATCGCTTTGTCTTTCCTTCTGCCGATTTCAGGTAGGCGTATGCCTCCTTGCCGGAAACCCGTGAGAATCTCCGCGCATCTGTGTGCGAGCTGTATTTCCCGTTTTGATCTTCGTAATAGTAAATAGCCATTGTAATCTCCTTGAATTTTTGATTTTTGAATTTGCGGTCGAAATCAAAAATCCGGAGATTACGGGTATCGTGCTATGTAGGTCTGCCACACGGACAACATAAAAAACGCTCCTTTCAGATTTCTCTGCCGGGAGCGTTCGGGAGTGGTATGTATCTGTTGACAAGCAAAAAAGCCACCGACAGACAGACTGATCCCACAGTTATCCCATGGGATGTTCTATCTATCGGTGGCTTCTACATGCTTGGCTTTTGCCAACTGGCTTTGCACACCAATTTCAAGGCGAGACCTGCAAGCACGACTTAACTTAGCACTGTTTCAGCCAGGCATGATGCGTCGTTCGCCGTATTCAGTTTTCAAATAACACGCCGCCTTGGGGCAACGCACTATGTCAGGCGGACCGTTCCTTTCGGTATGGTAATCAGCAGCAAATCCTGACGACGGTTCTTGTAGCTGCGCACAAACATCGTCAGGCAGCGACCGCACTCGAATTCCGTCAGTTCCTCCCGTTGATATCCAACGCTGAGTGTTCCGCAGTTCGGACAGTACATTTGTTTCGGAATCCAGTAGGAATCATTTCTTTCGTTTTTCACAATATTTCTCCTTGCGCCGGCGGCAACAGATACAAATGTCTGCGTCATTCCGCAATATTTATCCTTGCCTTCTTTCATAACAAACTTCTGCAATTTCTTTTTCTTTTTTCGTGAATTGACTTGACAGGCTGAGTGTTTCAGTGTATAATATAAGTGCAATAGTGAGTGGTTGCGATGATATTATACACCCGCGCTTGCGGTTTGTCAATAGGTTTGGACGAAATTTCGGGTGTTTTTTGAAAGGAAATTACGATGAATTTTGCACAGCGGCTGAAAAATGCGAGAGAAAACGCACATATTCTGCAAAAAGAGCTTTCGGAGCGTAGCGGGGTAGCTCTCCGCACCATACAGAACTGGGAAACCGGGGTTCGCCGTCCCTCCAATATTGAAAGTGTAACCAAGGTTGCCAAGGTACTCGGGGTATCCACCTCCGAGCTGATCGATTCCGAGGAGGAATTCGTGATTTCGGCCAACGAAAAATACGGTCCCCGCGGAAAAAAAGGTACGGAAACCGTATTGACCGAGGTGCGCTCCCTGTTTGCCGGCGGTGAGATGAGCGAAGAAGATATGGATACCTTCATGCAGGCGATACAGGATGCATACTGGAAAGTGAAAGCGGAGAATCGGGAAAAGTACACGACAAAGAAAAACAAGCAGCGACATTCGCAATGAGACAGATACGATATAACACAGGGGGACTTTCATGACACGAATAACCGACGCAGTCCGAACAGCCAACCGTATCATGCGGAAATATGATGAGCGTGACCCGGAGAGGATTGCCCATTACGCCGGTATTATGATCCTGCCGCAGCCGTTTGTAAAGCAGAAGGGTGCATACACGGTCATGATGCGGAAACCGATTATTTTTATCAAGCGAGACCTGCATCCTGCGATGCGCTCCATTGTGCTTGCGCACGAGCTTGGGCATCATTTCCTGCACAGACAAGAGGCGATGCAAAGCGGAGGCTTCCATGAATTCAACCTGTTTGATATGCAAAACAATCAGATGGAATATGAGGCAAATGTGTTTGCCGCACAGTTGAAACTACCGGATGAAGATGTTTTGGAGTGCGTCTACAACGGCTATGATATTGCCGCAACCGCACGGGCATTGCATTCGGACATCAACCTTGTGGCTCTGAAAATAGCAGAACTGAACCGGAGGGGCTATCAGCTCCGGGAACAGGAATATCGGAACAAATTCCTGAGATCATGAGGCTATTACCATATAGGCTAAGTGATAAACGAACGCAAGACATTGGGGAGTAAATTCATAGAGAATCTTGCCGCCGATATCCGCATTTCTTTCCCGAATGTCAAGGGCTATTCCGTGCGGAACCTCAAATACATGGCAAAATTCGCAGAGACTTATGATATCGTTTTTTATCGACTTAAATTCTTTGTTTTGCGACAGCGGAATTTTCGGCGGCATCTCGGAGGTATAGGTACGCAGGGCTTCATACTTTTTCTCATACCAGAAGTCATAGAGCTTTGCAATATTCTCATCCTCGGCGAGCAGATCAACGATCTCGTCAATCAGATCCTTTATATCCCGTTTAAGATAACCGTACACCTTCTTGCCTTTTGTGTGTGAGAGACGGAGAGAAAGCTCTGCAAGATTGGCTTCAATTTCGGGATGCGTGTTCGGATTTTCTGCCATGTCTGCGAGTATTTTTTCAAGGAGCGCATGCCAATCTTTTTTCAGCTCGTTCCTTTTTTCTGTCTGCTCACGAAAAATATGTTGCAGGTCGTCCCGAAAAATATGATTGCCGAGTGCAGAACGCATCTGCTCCACACCGTTTTTGGAAAGATATCCGACCTTCGGATCGTCGGTGTAGGCGATGACATGAATGTGCGGGTGGTGTGATTCATTATGAAAAGCACCGTACCATTTCAGGTCTTCCAGGGGAATCCGTAGCGCGTCCGCCAGCTCCTGCGTGTGAGAACGAAGGAGCAGCTGCCATGCACGGGCGTTGTTATATCCGAGCCGTTCCGCATCCTCGCGGCGCAGAGAGACAATCATCGTCCACACATTTCCTTCGTGCGTATTGAGATCCGCAGCAACCTCCGAGAGAACAATCTCACCGTCCTCATCGGAAAATAGTCCGTGTGAGCCGACTTTTTCCGCACGGGGACGGGTGGCAATGTAGTCGGCATAGGTCTTCTGACGCATAGCAGAGTGCGCGTTATCCTCAATGGCGCGTGAGATGAATTCCGAAGCATTTCCGACTGTCGGGTGCTGTTTGTAATCGTCATACTCCAGCATTTCCGCACTGTCGGGATAGTCCCGCAGGATTTTTGCAATCAGTTGTTTTTGATTATACGATACGGGTGCATACTTTTTGGAATCGTCGCATCGTTCCACTCCATCGCGGAGCGCAATATATTTTGCGTACCCGCCAATCTTTTTTCGTCCGCCGGGCTTGTAATAACGGAACTTGGTTACGAGTTTTGCCATCGGACTGCATCGTCAAGACGGATGGTGCCGTTGATCCGCTTGACCTGTTCTTCACAGCTCTCGCGCAGTTTCCTTATTCTGCCATGTCGGTGTCGTCACTTGCGGTGTAGGCATCAAACATGGCTCTGA
>ERZ857757.405-NODE-405-length-47101-cov-21.560388_pt1 | contig 47101 bp, 42 predicted proteins | sample MGYA00519764_ERZ857757 | MGnify/ENA primary metagenome ERZ857757 (study PRJEB31778, sample SAMEA3449359) | human gut metagenome | biome: human gut; feature: human-associated habitat; material: faeces | place: United Kingdom | collected 2010/2012 ...
CGTTGTTTAATTTACAAGGTACACGCTCCATGCGGAACATTTGTTATTATACTGCCCTGCCGCTCTTTTGTCAATCCTTTTTTTGAATTTTTTTACTGTTTTTTCTTGTTGCGTAAGATGACAATTTTTGAAGCCTGTGTTATAATATTCATGTTCTACTATTGTATCATGGAGGTGTACTGTTTTGCAGCTCTTGCACGCAAATGCCACCTACGGAAAACTAAATCAGGCACAGCTGGACCTGCAGCCAGGTCTAAACGTGATCTGCGCCCCTAATGAAGGCGGCAAGTCCACATGGTCACGGTTTCTGCTGACCATGTTCTATGGGCTAAACACCCGGAAGCGGGGCGACCTGGCAGACAAGAACCGCTTTCAGCCCTGGAACGGCACCCCCATGCAGGGCAGGCTGGAGCTGTCAGTAGGCGAGAAGCTGCTGGTTCTCAGCCGCCGGACCCAGCGCACTGACGCGCCCATGGGCGTTTTTTCCTGCACCTATGCCGGGACGGACACCCCTGTCCCCGATCTGGATGCCGCCCATTGCGGTGAGACTCTCCTGGGTGTGCCGCAATCGGTGTATCAGCGGTGCGCCTTTATTCCCTCCGGCAGCATGGCCATTAATGCCGATGCCGACCTGGAGCGGCGCATCAACGCTCTCATATCCACCGGTGAGGAAAAGGTCTCCTTTTTACAGGCAGAAAACCGCCTGAAAAAGCAGCTGCATCAGCGCAAGTATAACCGCACCGGTGCCATCCCCCAGCTGGAGGCCGAGATCGGCGAGCTCATGGCTGCCCGAGCCGAGGTCAAGTCCCTGGCCGAGCAGGAGACCTTCCTGCACAGCCAGCTGCTGCAGGCGCAGCAAGAGCAGAAGGATCGCCTGCTGATCCGGCAGCGGGAAATCCAGCGGCAGGCCGAGGAAAAGCAGCATCTGCTGCAGCAGCTGCCGGACAGCGCCACCCTTCAGAATATCAACGAGCAGTTGGGTGCCGTGCGCTCTCTGGCAGAGCAGGCACAGCAGGCAGAGGATGCCGCAAAGCAGCGGGACGCAGCCATCCAGACACAGCTGCAGGAGCTGAATCGCAACCCCCTGCACCCCATGACAAAGTCCGAATTGGAAACGCAGCTGCAGATCCAGCCCCCGGCGCCGCCCCAGGTGGCGCAGCTGCTTATCTGCCTATCCCTAAGCCTTTGCAGCGGCGGCTTTCTTTGGTATGAGCTGGATCGGCCGCAGATTTTGTGGCTGTGCATCGCATGTGCCGCTACAGCGCTGACCGCCGGCGGCTTTTTGTGGCTGCTGGTCAAGCGGCTGCGGCTGCAGCAGCAGCGCCGCCGGGAGCTGAAGCGGCAGGAGGAGCTGCGAAAGCTGGCTGAAAGCTATCTGCCCCTGCTGGAGGAAGTGGAGCGCCAGCGCAGTCTCCTGCAGCAGCAGCGTCAGGCGGCGGCGGACAGCGGCGCGCGGGTACGGTCCACGCTGGCCCAGCTTTTGGAACAAGTGCGGCAGTGGGCGCCGGATGCCCACTCCGCCGCGGACATACGGCGCTTTGTGCAGCAGACTACCCAGCGGCGGGAGGATCTGACCCAGGAGATCCGGCAAGCCCAGAGCGGGGTATTGCAGGTGCAGCCCGACGACACCGACGGCACCTGCGCCCGGCTACAGCAGCAGATCGCGCAGATCCAGGGTCGTTTGGCGGCTATAGGGCAGCCCGATGACCTGGAGCGGCAGCTTCGGAGCATGCAGGAGCAGCTGGCGCAGCTTCAGGGAGAATACGACGCCCTGGCCATGGCCTTGGGCAGCCTGCGCACCGCCAATGTCGCCCTGCAAAACCGCTTTTCACCGGAACTGGGCCGCCGGGCAGCGGAGATTTTTGCCGATATGACCAGCAGCGATTGGAGCAGCATCCTGCTGGATCGGGAATTTCACCTCTCCGCCGAGACGGACCGTGACCCTACCCGCCGCAATGTGCAGCTTTTAAGCACAGGCACCGCCGACCAGCTCTACCTTGCTGTGCGGCTGGCCATCTGTGAGATGATCCTCCCGCCGGAGCAAAATCCGCCGCTGATTTTAGACGATGCCCTCCTCACCTTCGACGATATGCGTCTGGGTAAGACTCTGGACTATCTGACGCGGCTGGGAGAAAAACGGCAGATCCTGCTCTTTACCTGCCAAGGCCGGGAGGCGGCCTATCTCTCCGGCCGAGCAGGGGTACATATTATTCACATAAGATAATTTAAAACGTGAGGTCACTATGTTTCCACTGAACACTTTCAACAATCTCTGCATATTCTTTCTTCTGCTCATGATCTACAGCGCCGCCGGATGGGTAGGCGAGATGGTCTACTGCTCCGTTGGCAAGGGTCACATCTGCGAAAAGCGCGGCTTTTTGAACGGATTTATCTGCCCCATCTATGGACACGGAGCCCTTTTGGTGTTATATGTATTACATGGGGGCTTCAAAAATCCCGTTCTCACCTTCCTGGGCGGCATGGTCCTTACCACCGCGTTGGAATACTTCACCAGTTGGTTTATGGAAAAGCTCTTTCACATGCGCTGGTGGGATTACAGCAAGAAAAAAATTCAGATCAACGGGCGGGTCTGCCTGCTCAACAGTGTCCTGTTCGGCCTGGCCTGCGTACTGCTGTGCCATGTGGTAAATCCGCCGGTGATGGCATGGCTGTTCCGGGTGGGCGACACCTACACTATTCCGGCGGCGTCGTTCCTGTTCGGTATTTATCTGATGGACAACGTGCTCTCCGTCCGCAGCGCCATCCAGCTCTCCAACCGCGCCGAGAAGCTCCACGAGGTTCAGCAGAAGGTGCGCCAGCACCTGGCCGCCGCCGCCCAGAGCTTGGGGGACAAGGCCGCCGAGAATCGAGAGCGCTACCTTCAATCCGTGGACAATATGACCCGGGACTTTATGGAGGGAACCCGCACCCAGCAGCTTATGGAGCATTATGACGAGTTCTTGGCTGAGCAGCGCAAGCAGCTGCAGCTGCTGCGCAGCGGCCAGGATCTGTTCGAGCGCCGTCTGCTCCGCAGCCACCCCAACCTCCGCTCCCGCCACGACGAGCAGCTGAACCAGCTCCGCCGCCGGCTGGACCGCATCAAGGCCGAGGCCAAGGCCCGGGCCGGGAAAAAGTAATATATAATATTATAGTATAATATGGTATAAAGTAAGTTTGAGAATGCAGAAAAGGAGCTATTGTTATGAGCGAATGTACCCATGATTGCAGCACCTGCAGCGAAAGCTGCGGGGAGCGCAAGGAAGCCAATGTATTTGAGAAAAAGCCCCTGCACGAGGGCTGCCGGGTGGGCAAGGTCTACGGCGTTGTGTCCGGCAAGGGCGGCGTAGGCAAGTCCATGGTCACCAGCCAGCTGGCCGTGACCATGCAGCGCAAGGGCTATCGCACCGCGGTGCTGGACGCTGACATCACCGGCCCCTCCATCCCCAAGGCCTTCGGCGTCCACGGCCGGGCCGTGGGCACGGAGAACGCCATTGTCCCCGTGCAGACCCGCACGGGCATCCAACTTATGAGCGTGAACCTGCTGCTGGAGCACGAGACGGACCCGGTCATCTGGCGCGGGCCGGTCATCGGCGGCGTGGTGCAGCAGTTCTGGAGCGATGTGCTGTGGCAGGATGTGGACTATATGTTCGTGGATATGCCTCCCGGCACCGGCGATGTGGCGCTGAATGTGTTCCAGTCCCTGCCGGTGGACGGGGTCATCATCGTCACCAGCCCCCAGGAGCTGGTGGGCATGGTGGTGGAAAAGGCCGTGAAAATGGCGCAGATGATGGACATTCCCGTTCTGGGCCTGGTGGAGAATATGAGCTACCTTCCCTGCCCCGACTGCGGCAAGAAGATTTATCTCTTCGGCGAAGGCAAGACCGACGAGGCCGCCCAGCGGTATAACCTCCCGGTCCTGGCCAAAATGCCCCTGGACCCCACTCTGGCGGAGCTGGTAGACGCCGGGGAAATCGAGAATTTCCAGGGCCACTGGCTGGACGGCGTGGCGGAGAAGATCACGGAGTAAAACGCCATTATGAAATAAGGGGGCCGGCGCATGCAGATGCGCCGGCCCCTCTTTGCTCCCGGAAGCAAAAATCGGCGATTTGGGGTCGTTTTGCTCAAAAATTGTTGTAATGCGCGGGAAAGAATGGTATACTGTTCCTACCGCATATACTATCTGCGGCAGCTAATTTAAAAAGGAGAGAAAAGTTATGTCATTTGTTAGCCTCATTTGCGGCATTCTGACCCTGGTCGCATCCTGGATGATCTTCAAGAAGATGGGACACCAGGGCTGGGAAGGCATCGTCCCCTTTTACAACACCTACGTTCTTTGCCAGGAGCTGTACGGAAGTGGCTGGAAATTCCTGCTGCTCCTGATCCCCCTTTACAACATTTATTTCGTCATCAAAATGCAGATCGATCTGGCCAAGGCCTTTAACCAGGGCGCGGGCTTCGGCATCGGCCTGCTGCTGCTGCCCTTCATCTTCCAGATGATCCTGGGCTTCGGCAGCGCCCAGTATCGCGACGGTACCCAGGCCAACACCCAGCCTGACATGGTGGAGGATGTGGTCAACAAGGCCAAGGACGCCGTCTCCGGCAGCCACAACGGCGGCCAAGAGCAGTGAGCGCCCCGCAATGAACAAAGCAAAAGAGCCGGCAGCCCGTGAGGGCTGCCGGCTCTTTTGTTGCATATAAGGAACCGGGAGGGTCTCCTCTCCCGGTTCCTATTTTTGCAGTGATTTACTTACCGAAGTAGCACTTCAGCAAGGCAGCCAATTACAGCTCCGACTTTTTACAAAACATATATGCTGTCGAAACTGTTTTCATATATGCCGACGAATTTTGAAAGTCTCCGGCATTGCGCATTGAGCAGTTCATCTCCGGTGTCCGTCTGCCAGCCGAACATTCCGTATGGGTGGTAGTAGAGTCTGCACAGCGGCAATGGCAGCAGGTGATTATCCTTTCGCACGGCCCGAATGGCCTCCGCGTAATCCCGTCTCGCCTCCCGGATGGCCTTGGCCGGGTCCACAAACACGGGCTTGTTCTCGTCATTCAGTGCCAATCTATACGCCGTTTTCGGCGGGAAAAAGCTCTGCCACTGGGAAACATCCCCCTCATGCCACGCTCCCGGCGCAAAAACCGTTTTATCCAGCGTCACAAACAGCCCCGCCGCCAACAAGACGCACACCGCCAACGCAGCTAGGAATCGCTTGTTCACGCTCCTGATTTTCTGCTTTGCACATTCCAGCATGGAGAGCAAGCTCTCCTCGGCTCGTCCCGTCATATTCTCTGCTGCAATGCATTCTCCGCTCAGCAGTTCTGTCAAGCTGATGCCCAGTGCATGGCACAGCGGCTGATACAGTGCAGCATCCGGCAGGTTTTTCCCATTTTCCCAGCGGGACACCGATTTGTTGCTGACGCCCAGCAACACCGCCAGCTCTTCCTGTGTCATTTTTTTCTCTTTCCGCAGTTCGGCAATGAATTTTCCGATTTTGATTTGATCCATGCAGCCGCCTCCTTTCATTGCCATTGTATTGCTTTTCCCGGAAAAAGAACAGGACGCAGCGCGAGAATTAACCTTTCGTCCAGTAAAAATAAGGGAGAGGATCATTCCTCTCCCTTAAATCTTCGATTTACTTGCCGAAGTACCGCTTCAGCAGGCCCTCGAAAGCCTTCCCATGGCGGGCTTCGTCACGAGCCATCTCATGGACGGTGTCGTGGATGGCGTCCAGGTTGTACTTCTTAGCCAGCTTGGCCAGCTCAAACTTGCCCAGGGTGGCGCCGTTCTCAGCGTCTACGCGCATCTGCAGGTTCTTCTCGGTGGAGTCGGTGATGACTTCGCCCAGGAGCTCGGCAAACTTGGCGGCGTGCTCGGCCTCCTCCAGGCCGGCCTTCTCCCAGTACAGGCCGATCTCGGGATAGCCCTCGCGGTGCGCCACGCGCGCCATGGCCAGATACATACCGACCTCGGAGCACTCGCCCTCGAAATTGGCGCGCAGACCGTCGATGATCTCCTTGCGGACATCCTCGGGGACATCGTCGCCAAAGACCTTGCCTACGCCCACGACGTGCTCGGCGGCCCAGGACTTCTCCTCAGACTGCAGCAGGAACTTGTCGCCGCTGACGTGGCAGACCGGGCACTCGGCGGGGGGAACATCACCCTCGTGAACATAACCGCAAACAGGACAGACCCACTTCTTCATAATCGTTACCTCCATAAATGTATTCATGTCGTTGTGTTTGTTATTTTGACGCCGCCGCAGCGGCATTTGTCAACTGGTTTTCTTCTCGGCCAGGCAGCCGTTGCAGCGGCCGTAGAACACGACGCCGCAGCTGTCCGCCTCGCCCACCGCTGTCATATCCGGCGGCTCCACCGGGATCGGCGGCAGGTCGATGACCGAGCCGCAGGTGCGGCAGACGAAGTGCCCGTGGGGGGCGGTGTCACCGTCGTAGCGATCCTCGCCGTCCACACAGCCGATGACCTGCACCGCGCCCTCTGCCCGGAACCGTGCCAGATTGCGGTAGACGGTGGCCAGAGAGAGGTCGGGTATGCGGGGCTTCAGCTGGCTGTACACCCACTCCGCCGAGGGGTGGCAGGTGGTGGAGCGCAGGCATTGCAGTATGGCGTCCCGCTTGGGGCTGTACCGTGTGTTATCCATCTGCAGCGCTCCTCTCTTATTGCTAACAATTATCGTTTGCATTAGTATAGTAGCACACCCGTTTGGATTTGTAAAGAGGTTTTTTGCATTTTTCCAAAAAAATTTTCCAGTGCCTGTTAGCCTCCCCTATCGGTGCGGAAAATATGCAAAGGAGCCCGGTACGCACAGTGTACCGGGCTCCTCATTTCAATTTACTCGGCCTCGGCCAGCGCCTTAGCCTCGGCAATAGCCTTCTCCTGCGCCGCGGCGGGGCAATCCTCGTAGCGGACAAAGTTGAAGGTGAACGTACCACGGGACTGGGTCATGGATCGCAGATCGATGGCGTAGCTCATCATCTCGGCCATGGGGACCTCAGCCTCCAGTACCTGCTCGCCGTCACCGGTGGGGTTCATGCCCATCACGCGGCCACGGCGCTTATTCAGATCGCCCATCACATCGCCCAGATAGCTGTCGGGGATGGTGACCTTCAGCTCACCAATGGGCTCCATCAGCACGGGCTTGGCCTCGGGCAGCGCGGCCTTGAAGGCCAGGTTGGCAGCCAGCTTGAACGCAATTTCGGAGGAGTCAACGGGGTGGTAGGAACCATCCACCAGGGTGGCCTTCAGGAACACCACGGGATAGCCGGCCAGCACGCCGTGCAGGCAGCTCTCGCGCAGGCCCTTTTCCACGGCGGGGAAGTAGTTCTTGGGCACGGAGCCGCCAAACACGTTCTCCTCGAAGATCATATCCTCCTGCTCAGTCTGGGGCTCGAAAATGATATGGACATCGCCGAACTGACCGCTGCCGCCGGTCTGCTTCTTATAGCGGCCCTGCTTGCGGACGGTGCTGCGGATCTTCTCACGATAGGCAACGCGGGGGGTATCCAGTTCCGCGTCCACGCCGAAGCGGCTCTTCAGCTTGCTGCACAGCACGTCGATCTGGATGTCGCCGGCGCCGGAGATCACGGTCTGGTGGGTCTCGGCGTTGTTGGTGACGGAGAAGGTGGGATCCTCCTCGTTCAGCTTGTTCAGGCCGGTGCCCAGCTTCTCGATCTCCTGCTTGGTCTTGGGGGAGATGGCGCGCTCGTAGCAGGCGGGGGCAAAGGCCAGCGGCGCGAACTTCACATAGGTCTTGGGCTCGCACAGGGTGTCGCCGGTCTTGACCTTGTCCATCTTGCCGATGGCGCCGATGTCGCCGCAGCAGATTTCCTTGGTCTCCTCGGCCTTCTTGCCCTTCATGGTGTACAGGCGGCCCAGCTTCTCGGTATTGCCGGTGGTCATGTTGTACAGGGACATGTCGCCGGTGACCTTGCCGCGGATGACCTTGATCATGGAGAACTTGCCGTACTGGTCGGAGATGGTCTTGAACACGAAGGCAGCGGTGGGGCCGTTGGGGTCATAGGCGACCTCGATGGCGTTGCCGTCGTCATCCTCGGCGGCCTCGGCGGGCATATCGGTGGCCACGGGCACCAGGTCCACGATGGTCTGCATCAGCATATCCACGCCCATGCCGGTGACGGCGGAGCCGCACAGCACGGGGCACACGCTGCCGTCGCGCACACCGATCTTCAGGCCCTTGGCCATATCCTCGGCGGACAGCTCCATGGTCTCGAAGAACTTCTCCATCAGCTCCTCGTCGGCGCCGGCGGCAGCCTCCATCAACTCAGCGCGCAGGGCCTCCACCTCGTCGGCCATGTCGCCGGGGATGGCGCACTCGCCCTTGGCATCGTAGGCCTTGTTGTGCAGCAGGTCCACGATGACGGTGACAGCCTTGTTGGCGTCGGCCTTGGTGGCCACGATGGGGGCGATGGCGGTGCCGTACTTGGCCTTGATGGCCTCAATGCAGGACGCGTAGTCGGAGTTGGCCTCCTCCACGCGGTTGATGAACATCATCCGGGGCTTCTTGCCCAGCATCTTCCAGGTACGCTCCATACCCACGGACAGGCCGTCCTTGGCGTTGCCCACGATGACGGCGCACTCGGCGGCGCGGATGGCGCACACGGCCTCGCCGGAGAAATCGAAGTTGCCGGGGGCGTCCATGACGTTGATCTTCTTGCCCTTATACTGCACGGGGGCAAAGGCCAGGGAGATGGATATCTGGCGCTTGATCTCCTCGGCATCATAGTCGCAGGTGGTGTTGCCGTCGGCGGTCTTGCCCAGACGGTCAGTACCCTTGGTCATAAAGAGCATCTGCTCAGCCAGAGAGGTCTTGCCGGAGCCTCCGTGACCCAGCAGGGCGATATTGCGAATGTCGTTAGCAGTCATAGTGATGATGTTCTCCCTTCATTTTCTTGAAGTCCGCCGCCCACAGCCGCGGACAGTAGCTTAACGTACCGATTATATAGTATTTCTTCAAGCCTGACAACCTCTAATTTAGATATTTGTGGGAAAAGTGCGGGAGTATCCCGCACTTTTCGTCACTTTGTACAACCAGCAGTGTCATTCTCTGTTCATCTCGCCGATGTCCCGCAGCGCATATACCGTTATGACCGTCCCGCCGTCCTGTATCCATATATCCTCCGGCAGGCGGCGCAGCCTTCGGTGCATATACAGGGTCATTCCCATCAGGCTTATATTGTTCATCTGCCAGAACCACGCCACCCAGAACCAGCTTCGCGGCAGCGCCAGCACCGCCAGCAGGATCACCGCAAAAAGTATCGCCGGCGCGGTCAGGGTGTACCGCGCATATGCCCTACGGCTGAAATATCCGTCACAGCCCACCGTACAGACCAACCCTTTGGTAATGCCGAAATTCGTCTTTTCCGCCCCGCACCAACGCATGGCGGCCGCGGCCAGCAGACAGGTCAGCACGATCACAGCGACCCCGCCCAGGCCCGCGGCAATCAGCCGCAGGAGCACGGACAGCAGCGCTGCCAAATCCGTATGATCAAAGTGTATCAGTTCCGACAACGGTACGGCAAAACAGCCGACCCCTGCCGTGGCCGCCATCAGCAGTACGGAGAGGATATCTCCCCACACCCTCACTCTTTTGTCGTTCTTTATATCGATGACATCGACTTCCCGATACCCCGCCGGCGGCGTTGCTCTGTACTTTTCCATATGTGCGCTTCCCTTTCTGCCATTAGCGAACTATCTCCCCACATCGGAGAGATCTTCCGTCCTGCCGATGGCAGACCGGCGACGGCGTATCGGGTATACGTCGAGAAGGGCTGGCGCAGGCAGGGCGGAAAAGGTCCCACCGTCAGTAATGTTTGACTAAGCCGGCCAGCAATAGCGTCGGCAGCAGCCACAGCACCTGATACAGCACCATGGCAATGGGCGTCAGCAGGGCAAAATTGCCCACAGAGGTGAGATAGTAGGCCAGCGCCACGCCTGCCGCCGCGCCGATGTAGCTAAGGATGGTGGCGGTCCGTACAGCCTTCACCGCCCGGCGGCTCCCGGCCACAGACTCCACCAGCGGCATGAGTCCCTCCCGGCAGATGGCCACGCAGGGCTGCTCGCCCTGCTGCTCCGCCAGCTGGGCCAGCGCCAGCCGCGTGGACACGTCCGGATACACCGGCTTGGCGTCCACGCCGAATTTCCGCTTGATCAGCCCCGGTGTCACGTTGCCGCTTCGCACGGCCAGCACCGGCACGATGTGAAACCGCTTCAGCGTCCGCAGGGCCCATTCCGCGTTGCGGGAGGGCTGATATTTCACGGCAAACACCGCTGTCAGTGCCCCGTCTACCGCCAGAAACACACCGGTAGACAGCTTCATATCCCGGGGCAGGGCCACCTTGCGCTTTTTCATAAAGTACGCGCTGCCCATGAGCACCGTTTCGCCCCGGATATTGGCCTCCACGCCACCCTCCTCGCAGTAGTTCACCCACTCCACCGACAGGTGGAAGCCGCCCTCGGCGGTGAGCTGGCGCTCCAGCAGCGGCGTCAGGCTGCTGCCAGCCGCCCTGGCTACCGACGCGGCGTAGGACACCGCGCGGCTACGCTCCTCGCCGAAGACCTTATAGCCGTTCAGTGTCACCGTTCCCGCCGGGAACAGATCGTCGTCCGTCAGCACCAGCCGCCGTGGCCGGCTGACCGCCTTCGCCCCGGCATAACCTGCGGCGGCGCAACCGCTGCGGCTCAGCCGCCGGGACAGATAGTACATGGGCAAGGCCCCGCTGAGGGGAATCCCCAGCCCCGCGCCGGCGGTGGTCATCGCCGTCAGCACCCAGGGGAAATCGCTCATATTCCCGCCGGAAAAGCACACCACGCCGGACAGCACCGCCGCCGTAGCCAGCACCAGCGGCAGGGCGTAATTCTGCCATCTCCGCGCCGGATCGGGCTTGCTGCACAGGCGGTAAAAGCCCTCTGCCGTCCCCTGCTGCCTGCATACGCCCGCCGCCGTCACCGACGCCACATAGGGCACGGTGCCGTTGAGCACCAGCAGATGGTAGGCGTTCCGCAGTGCCGATGCCTCCAGATACAGCCCCCACTGGCAGGCCAGGATCAGCAGCGCGCCGGCGGCGGCATAGGGCGTGGCCAGGGTACTGCCCGTGACCACGCCGCACACACAGCAGATCAGCTGCGTCAGCACGGCGACAGCGGCACACAGCTCACAGCCCGCCCTTCCCTCACGCAGCAGCGACACGGCCTGCTTCCACACCGGCATACAGGCCAGCGCTGTCAGCAGCAGCCCCGCCCCCAGGGCGGCGCACCGCAGCAGCGACTCGTCCAGCCATGCCGACGGCAGCTTTTCCAGCTCCTGCAGCACCGCCGCGACCACCAGTGCCAGCGCCGGGAGCATCCCCCATATCAGTCCGCCGCGCAGCCGGTTGCAGCGGCGCTTGGCCTCCCGCAGCACATCCTCCGGCAGGGGCTCCGGCTCCGGCGGTTCCTCCGGCTCCGGTTCCTCCTCCGGCTCATCGAACAGCTGCTCGGTGTCCTGAAAAGCCGGACGGCGCTTCTGCTCCGCCGCCGGACGGCGAAGCCTCTCCAGCAGTGCCGCAAAGCGCTCCCGCAGGGGCACCGGCTGGGCGATGACGCCGTCATCCTCGTCCTCCAGCACCGCGTCCACCGTCTGGGACATGATATCCTTCAACGCCACCCGATCCGGCGCGGGGGACTCGTATTCCGGCTCGTTTTTCTCCGGGGCAGCGGGCTCCGACGGGGCCTCCGTCTCAGATGGCGGTACTGCCTCCGATACCGGCACGGGAGCCTTTTCCTCTGCCGGCGTCTCCGGTGTCGCCGCTTCCTCCGTCGGGACAGGCTGACGCCCACCCTTGCCGTACTCGGCAAGGATGGCCTCCAGTGAAAGCTCGTCCTCTTGCTCGTCGAACGCGCCGTATAGTTCCTCGTCCCGTCGCCTTCTCATGCTGTTCTTTCCTGTTTTCTTCCTGTTCTGCGTCGCTTTCCGTTATCCCCGCTGCCGCACAGCCTCGTACAGCAGTATGGCCGCCGCCGCGCTGGCGTTCAGTGAGGATATCTTTCCTTTCATGGGGATGCTCACCAGAAAATCGCAATTCTCCGCCGCCAGGCGGGTCATGCCCGTCCCCTCGGAGCCGATGACAATGGCCGCCGGTCCTTTCAGATCGGCATTGTACAGCGTGGTATTCCCGTCCGCCGCCGTGCCGAACACCCACACGCCCTGCTTTTTCAGGTCCTTCAGCAGCGCCGGAATGTTGGGCACCCGCGCCACCGGGATATAGCTCACCGCGCCGGCGGAGGTCTTTGCCACGATGGCCGTCAGCCCGGCGCTGCGCCGCTTGGGAATGATGACCCCATGGGCCCCGGCACACTCGGCGGTACGCAGGATCGCGCCCAGGTTGTGGGGGTCGGATATCTCGTCGCACACCACCAGCAGCGGCGCCTCGCCCCTGGCGGCGGCAGACTGCAGGATCTGCTCCACCGTGGCGTATTCCCGCACGGCCGCCAGAGCGATGACCCCCTGGTGGACATGGGTGCGGCTCATAGCGTCCAGCTTCCGCCGGTCGGCATCCACCACCACGATGCCCGCGGCGCGGGCCTTGGAGGCGATGTGTCCCAGCGTCTTATCCGTCTCGCCCTTGGCGATGTAAATTTTATCGATGGCCGTCTCCGTCCGCAGGGCCTCGATGACCGCGTTGCGGCCCTCGATGATGCCGTCCGCCTCGGCGTCGGGCAGCGGCCGTCTGTTCTCGGTGTCCTTTATCTCTCTCATGGGGTATACCTCACGATCCATATAATTGTCACCAGTATACCACATCCTTTCGTCAATATAAAGGCACATTCATAGAAATTTTACAGGAAAACCCTCTGCCTTTGCCTTGAGACTTTCGGGCAGGTGTGGTATACTGATTAGAAATTATATTCCCCTCACAAGTCAAACGGAGGATAAATATATGTCCAATAACAACAGCAGCAACAATAGCAACCGCGGCGGCAAGAACGGCAAAAACGGCGGTTTCCGCGGCGTTCTCACGCTGATCGCGTGGGCACTGGTGCTGACGGTGGCGTTCCAGTATTTCAACGCCTACAACAACAACGCCGCCAATAAGAGCACCAGTCACGAGATCAAATACAGCGACATGATCTCCATGATCGAAAAGGATCAGGTGAAGGAGATCCTGTTCAAGGACAGCACCATCTATGTCACCCCTGTGGACGGCTACGTCTTCACCGAGGAGGTCACCTCCGGCAGCAAGACGGAGACAAAAACCTACACCCAGTCCAAGGACTCCGGCCTGACGCTGTACACCGTGTACCTCTCCAACGCCGATCTGCTCCCCCTGCTGGAGGCGCACAATGTGGCCTATACCGGCTTCTATGAGGCCGAGATGAGCCCCTTCCTGATGATCATGATCCAGTATATTCTGCCCACCATCTTCATCGTGGGCGCGTTCATGCTGGTCATGCGTCTGATGAGCAAATCCGGAGGCGGCGGCTTCGGCGGCATCGGCAGTGTGGGCAAGGCCAACGCCAAGGTCTACATGGAGAAGTCCACCGGCGTCACCTTCAAGGATGTGGCCGGTCAGGACGAGGCCAAGGAGTCGCTGGAGGAGATCATCGACTTCCTGCACAATCCCGGCAAATACACCGCCATCGGCGCTAAGCTGCCTAAGGGCGCGCTGCTGGTGGGCTCCCCCGGTACCGGCAAGACCCTGCTGGCCAAGGCTGTGGCCGGCGAGGCCGGCGTCCCCTTCTTCTCCATCTCCGGTTCCGACTTCGTGGAGATGTTCGTGGGCGTGGGCGCCAGCCGCGTCCGTGACCTGTTCAAGGAGGCCGCCAAGGTCGCCCCCTGCATTATCTTCATCGATGAGATCGACACCATCGGCAAATCCCGCGACGGCAGCCGCTTTGGCGGCAACGATGAGCGCGAGCAGACGCTGAACCAGCTGCTGGCCGAGCTGGACGGCTTTGACCCCAGCAAGGGCGTCATCGTGCTGGGCGCCACCAACCGCCCCGAGGTACTGGACAAGGCGCTGCTGCGCCCCGGCCGCTTCGACCGGCGCATCACCGTGGACCGGCCCAACCTGGCCGGCCGTCTGGCCACATTGCAGGTACACACCCGCAATATCCGCCTGGCCGAGGACGTAAATCTGGAAAAGATCGCCCAGGCCACCGCCGGCTGCGTGGGCGCCGACCTGGCCAACCTGGTAAACGAGGCCGCCCTGCGCGCCGTGCGTAAGGGCCGCCGGGCCGTAAATCAGGACGATCTGCTGGTGTCCTTTGAGCTGGTCATCGCCGGCAGTGAGAAAAAGGGCACCGTCATCACCGAGGCGGAAAAGCGCATTATCGCTTACCACGAGGTGGGTCACGCGCTGGTGGCGGCCAAGCAGAAGAATGCCCAGCCCGTCAGCAAGATCACCATCGTACCCCATACCCAGGGTGCGCTGGGCTACACCCTGCACCTGCCGGAGGAGGAAAAGTTCCTCATGTCCCGTGAGGACATTCTGACCGAGATCCGTACCCTGCTGGCCGGACGCTCCAGTGAGGAGGTGGTGTGCAACACCATGACCTCCGGCGCCGCCAACGACATCGAGCGCGCCACGGAGATGGCCCGGAACCTGGTGGCCCGCTTCGGCATGTGCGATGAGTTCGACATGATGGCCCTGGGAAGCGTCCAGAGCCAGTATCTGGACGGCGGCTACTCTATGACCTGCGCCCAGGAGACCTACGCCGCAGCCGACCGCGAAACCATCAAGATCCTGCGCCAGTGCCACGAGGAGGCCAAGCAGATCCTGCGGGAGAACCGGGAACTGCTGGACAAGATCGCCGCGTACCTGCTGAAGAAGGAGACGATCACCGGCCAGGAGATGATGGCCATCATCGAGGGCCGCGACCCGGAGACTGTGGACAACTACGGCGCCAGCAAGAGCAGCCAGCCCGCCTTCCGGCCCAGCGTACCGGAGACCATCGAGGCCCCCGCCAGGCACATCAACATCGTGTCCGAGCCCATCCCCATGCCGAACTACGATGAGAAGCCGGAGGATAAGGACCCGGAAGGCACCCCCGCCGAAGACAAACCGACGGAGCACGCGGACGGCGACCCCGAATAAATGCACAGCAGCCCTGCGGCAGCGCCGCAGGGCTGTTTTCTTTTTCAGTTTTCCGGCAGGTCCCGCACCCGTTCGCACAGCAGCGGCAGCGCCTTTTCAAACTCCACGCCGTACCACCCGGCCTGCGGGTCCCGCGCCGTGGCGTCGATACAGGCAAGTACAAATTCCACCGCCAGCGAAGCCGCCTGCTCCAGCGTCATGCCCCGCATGAGCCCGCCGGTGACAACGGCGGCGAAAATATCCCCCGTGCCGTGGAAGGAGGCCGGGTTCCGCGGACCAAGACAGGTGAAATACGTCCCCGCGCCGCTGTCATAGCCCATAGCGCCCAGCTTATCCGGCGCAAAGGACACCCCGGTGAGGATCACCTTCTTCGCCCCCAGCGCGGCCACCCCCCGCAGCAGCTCACGGGCAAAGCCCTCGTCCACCTCCTCCCGGTACGGCGTACCGGTCAGCAGGCAGGCCTCCGTGATATTGGGCAGCGCCACGTCCGCCCGAGCCGTCAGGCGGGCCATCGCCGCCGGGAAAGCGCCGTCAAACCCGCTGTACAGCTTCCCGTGGTCCGCCATGGCCGGGTCCACGATCAGCAGCGTATCCGGGCTCTTCACCGCGTCGAAAAAGTCCATCACCTGCTGCACCTGGGGCGCGGAGGCGATGTAACCGGTATAGAGCGCGTCAAAATGCACCTGCTGGGACCGCCAGTGATCGGCGATGGCCGGCAGCTGGTCGCTGAGATCCCGGCTGACAAAGCCCGGAAACGCCGTGTGCGCACTGAGCACCGCCGTGGGCACGATGGCGCACTCCACCCCCATGGCGGAGATCACCGGCAGCGCCACCGTCAGCGAGCACCGCCCCAGACAGGAAATGTCCTGTATGGACGCTATTCGTTTCATAGAGCCGCCTCCTGTTCATCATACCAAAAAGGGAGAGGCACATGAGTATGTGTCTTTCCCTTTTTGGTGCGGGCGGCGGGACTCGAACCCGCACGCCTGTTGGCAATGGAACCTAAATCCATCGAGTCTACCAATTCCACCACGCCCGCATATCCACGCCGTATTGTAGCACACTTCACGTCGGCGTGCAAGGAATGTTTTGCCTTTCCCCTCCACCCTATGCTATACTGTCATCAACAGTACACGAAAGGATGGTGCCCCATGAGCGAAAATGCCCTCGCCTTGGCGCGTCAGCACGCGCCCTGCTACATTTACTCCCGCGAGATCCTTACCGCACAGGCAGAGACTCTCCACAGGACCTTCCCCGGCTTTGATATTCTGTTCTCCGTGAAGGCCAACCCCTTCCCACCGGTAATACGGCACCTTGCGGCGCTTGGCATCGGCGCGGATGCGGCCAGTGCGGGTGAGGTCTGCCTGGCCGCGGAATGCGGGATCGCGCAAGAGGATATCTACTTCTCCGCCGCCGGAAAAAGCGATCGTGCACTGGCCGCCGCGTGGGATAACTGCCATCTGATCGCCGATTCTATCGGCGAGGTGCGGCGAATCGCCGCTATGGCCGCTGCCCGCGGCGAGACAAAGGCCATCGGCCTGCGCGTGAACCCCGCTTTCAGTATGGACGGCGGTACGGGCGGAACGTCCAAGTTCGGCATCGACGAGTCCGATCTCCCGGCACTGAAAATCCTGCTGCAAACGCTGCCGGCAGCCGTCTGCGGCCTCCATATTCACCTGCGCTCCCAGAATCTCTCCGCGGACACTCTCGCCCGCTACTACAAAAACTGCTTCGCGCTGGCCCTCCGCGTCCGCGATATTCTGGACTGTGCCATCGAGTATATCAACTTCGGCGGCGGAGTAGGCATCGTTTACGACCCGGCGTGCCAACCGCCGCTGAACATGAGCACCTTGAAGCAATGTACGCAGGCCGTGGCAGAGGAAAACGCCCGTACCCTCCGCGCACGGCTGCTGGTGGAGTCCGGGCGGTTTCTGACAGCACAGGCGGGAACGTACTATCTGCCTGTGGTAGACAAAAAGACGTCCCACGGCACCACCTATGTCATCGTAGAAAACTGTCTCAACGGCTTTCAGAAGCCCTCTCTTGCCGCCATGCTGCGTAACGCCGCCGGAGAAGGCCCCCTTGCGCCTCAGGAACCTCTGTTTACCGGCGAGACCGCCTTCCCCATCACCGCCCTGCCTGCGGAGGATACCGGCATCACCGAGACCGTAGACATCGCAGGAAACCTCTGCTGCGCTGTGGACGTGCTGGCTAAGAACTTCACCGGTCCGGCGCTGGCGGTGGGAGATCTTGTGGCCGTGGGGAACACCGGGGCCTACGCCAGAACACTGTCGCCGCTGCTGTTTTCCTCCCACGACGTCCCTGCGGAATTCTTGATCTGAAAAACAGGGCAGCCCATTGGGCTGCCTTGTTTTCTTATTTCTCCCGTCTGATGGGCCGGATATACTTGAAGTACTGCCCCGGCACAAAATAGAAATACGTCATCCGTCCCGGCGTAGCGGTATCCAGCACACAGCCGTTGGCAGCGTAGTCAAAGTCCCGCATAGCGGTCTCCACCTTGTTCTCCACCGTGCGGCACTCCTGCTCATAGTCGAAGGGGCCGTGCTCAAACACCATATACTCCCCCTCCGGCACATCCATCAGCTCCAGCGGCGCGGGTATGGGGCCGCTGTAATCGGCGGGCAGGCGGACGCCGTAGCTCTCGATGCGGGGGTAGTTCCAGGCACAGAGGCGGCCTTTGGGGTCATTGATGTAGCCCATGATCTGGCCGGCCATGCCGTCGGCCTCGGCGCCGCCGTTGTCGTCCAGCTTGCCGGGAATGCTGTCCAGCAGGCCGCAGACGGTGGCGCAGTCGCCGCCGGAAACATTCTTCTGCTTTTCCCAGAAATCCCAGTAGCCGTTGGACTCATAGTTGCGAAGGTGCAGGTATTTGTGGGCGGGAATAGTAACGAAATACGTCTTGACGCCCTGTTCACTTTTGACCATACCGATCTCTCCCAATCCAAAGATATAGCGATCGAAGGGATGGATGCGGGTGCGGAGCACTACGGGGCGGGGCCGGCGGCGGTAAACACCGGGGGTAACGCCGTAGAGCGCCTTGAAGGCGCGGGTAAAGGCCTCCTGCCCGGAAAAGCCGTAGTCCAGCGCGATGTCCAACAAAGGCCGGTCGGTATCGCGCACCTCCTTCAGGGCAAAGGCCAGGCGCCGCTGGTGCAGGTAGGTACGCAGGGACATACCTGCGATCTCGCGGAATTTATGGGTGGCGTGGTACTCAGAATAGTGCAGACGTGCCGCCAGCGCCCGTAGTGTCAACGCCTGATCGTCCCGGCGCATAATGGCGTCGTCCATCTCATTGACGACGGTCTGGATCAGCTGCCATTCGTACATAGGCTTGCTCCCTTCTCTCGCTGTGAACAGAATACACCCTTTTCGCCCCAAATGTTTGATACGAGTTGCTGTTAAAACAGGGACGGCTCCCGCCGTCCCTGTCCGCTTATTCCGCTTCGGCAGCCTCCGCCGGCTCCTCCTGCCCCTGTCTGGGCAACTGCTCGGGCCACTTGGCCCAGGTCTGGCGGATATAGGGGATCATCTGATCCCGGGGCATATCCAGTGCCGCGGCCAGCTCGCCGTAGAGCTGGTCCTCGGCCCGCTTGAGATAGCGCTCATCCATCTGGCTGACCTTCTTACCATGGCGCAGGGCCCACGCCCGCTTGCGGCAGATACCGTGGATCATGGCGGCCAGCTCGGCGCAGTCACAGCGGAGCACCAGCTGGTGGTAGAAATCCTTGGCAGCACGCATACCGCGCTCGGCGGGCTTCTGCTCCGGCAGGACCGGCAGCGCGGCGATCAGCTCCAGCGCATGGGCGCGGCTGATGATGGGGCGCATGAGAACACCGGTGTCCACCGGTGTCATGACCGTACCGCCGCGGTACAGGGGAGAGAGATGGTAATAGACCCTGCCGCCGTCGTCATAGGCCAGGCCGGATGGCCCTATGGACTCCACCCGGCAGACGCCCTCGCCGCCGTATACCACCAGATCACCCGCTGCAAACATCACACACGCTCCTTATCCGCAACATACATACACATATATACACAAAAAGGCACATGGCACACGACCATGCGTTCCCCTTTTGCTCACCATTACCTGACATCAGTATAACATATTCTGACGAAAAATGTAAGCACAAATTTTACCGTGACTGTCGATTTTCCCGGAAAGTTGTGATACAATGCAGAAAAACTTTTGCGAGGTGCAGCCATGAAAAAACCTGTCATCCATCCCTCCGCCTTTGTGGCGGACAACGCCACCGTCCGGGGCAGCGTGACCCTGGGCGCCAACAGCAGCGTGTTCTTCGGCGCGGTGCTGCGGGGCGACCGGGCGCCGATCACCATCGGTGCGGGCACGAATATCCAGGACAACTGTGTGGTGCACGTGGACTACGACCATCCGGTGACGGTGGGCGAAAACGTAACGGTGGGCCACGGGGCCATTCTCCATGGGTGCACCGTGGGTGACAACACCCTCATCGGCATGGGCGCCATCGTGCTGAACGGCGCGAAGGTCGGCAGCAACTGCCTGATCGGCGCGGGGGCGCTGGTACCGCAGAACGTGGAGATACCGGACGGGTCTTTGGCCTTCGGCTCCCCCGCCAAGATCAAAGGCCAGCTGGACGAGGCCGCCATTGCCGAGCTGCGGCAGGCGGCGCTGGACTACCAGAAGGAGGCCATTGCATACAAGACCGAGCAGGAACAATAAAAATATGCGCTCCGACCAAGAGCCGGTGCGCATGGCTGAAAAGCGGCCCCCGGCTGTGCCGGGGGCCGCTGACCGTTTAGACAACGGCGAAGAACTTAATGATAAACAGCAGGGAGATAACGTAGGTCAGGACAGACACATCCTTGGCACGGCCGGAGAACACCTTGATCACGGTGTAGGAGATCATGGCAATACCGATTCCGTGGCCGATGGAGCCGGAGATGGGCATTGCCAGCAGCATCAGGAACACGGGAACCACCTGATCCAGATCGTCGAAATCCACGTTCTTCAGGCCCTGGAGCATCAGGATGCCCACGTAGATCAGGGCGGAGGAGGTAGCGGCAGCGGGAATGACGGCCGCCACGGGCGCGATGAACATACAGGCCAGGAACATGAACGCGGCGGTGAGAGAGGTCAGGCCGGTGCGGCCGCCGGCCTCCACGCCGGAGGCGGACTCCACAAAGGTGGTAACGGTGGAGGTGCCGCAGCAGGCGCCGGCCACGGTGCCCACGGCATCGGACAGCAGGGCCTCCTTCATGTTGGGCATATTGCCGTCCTTGTCGGTCATGCCGGCGCGGGAGGCCGTTCCCACCAATGTACCGATGGTGTCGAACATATCGATCATGCAGAAGGTGATGATCAGGCTGATCGCCGTGAACCAGCCGATATTAAAGAAGTCGGTGAAGTCAAATTTGAACAGCGTGGTCTCCACCATGTCGTGGAAAGGCGGCAGGAAGGACGCACCCTCCAGAGAGGCAAAGGGGTTGGTACCCAGGAAGATGAAGCAGCCGGCCCAGTAGATCACGGAAGCTACCAGCATACCCACCAGCACGGCGGCCTTGACGCCCTTCTTGGCCAGCAGGATGATGACAAACAGGCCGATGAACATGGTGACGACCGTCAGCACCATCTGGCTGTACTCGGCACCCATGTGGTCCTTGATCACGCTGGGGGTCATGGCGCCGAAGAAGTCACGCATGACATAGAAGGGGGAGGTATAACCGTTGCCCTCGGCGTAGATGCCCACGTTGGAGCCCAGACCGATGTTCATCAGCATAAGGCCGATGGCGGGACCGATACCCAGACGGACACCCAGAGGGATAGCGGTGACGATCTTATCACGAATGTTAAAAATGCTCAGCAGCAGGAAAACGATACCCTCCACCAGAATGATGCACAGCACCGCCTGGAAGGCGCTGGTGTAGTCGGTGTTCAGCATGGCGGCCACATTGCCGGCGATGACGGCGAAGAAGCTGTTAAGGCCCATACCGGGCGCCATGACAAAGGGCTTGTTGGCGAGGAAGGCCATGACCACGGTGCCGATGGCGCTGGCGATGCAGGTGGCCAGAAAGACACCATTCCACAGCGGAGTGCCCACGGCAAAGTTGGTCAGCAGGTTGGGGTTCAGGGCGATGATGTAGGCCATCGTCATGAATGTGGTGAGACCGGCCAGGATCTCCGTTTTGACGGAGGTGCCGTTCTCTTTCAGATGAAAGATACGCTCCATGTGATCTTCTCCTTTATAAAATGCTGCGCGTCCTCCGCGCAAGTATCATCTTAATGCTTTTTAACAGGAAAAACAAGACTTTTTGTCAGGCCTGCTGAATTTTTTTCAGATGCCAGTCAAAAAAAGCGCCCCCGGCGTGGCCGAGGGCAAGGAGGTGGGGGTGTCTCCTTCTGTTCTCAGGGGGCTGCGTCAGCCGGGGTATAACTGACATGATGCTGATGGGATAGCAGCATGGGGTGCCGACCGGGACAGGTCAGCTTTCCGTCCGCATCCGGGGGCGCATGGCAGGGGCGCTTTTTTCAGGGAAGCTTATTGGGCCGCGCGATCAGCCTGAATGAGCCGCTTCAGGGCCTCCACGCCCACCTGAACGGCGGAGGTGGTGTCCTCGCTCATATCCTGGTCCAAGCCGGCCTTTTCACGCTCCTGGTTCCAGACCACATGGAAGCAGCTGCCGCAGCGGCAGTTCAGGGCATCAGCCACCACAAAGAGGGCGGCGGACTCCATTTCACTGGCCTTGACGTGCAGGCGCTTCCAGGCCTCCCATTTGTTGAGCAGCTCATAGGATACCGGCATACGCTCGGGGCTGTGCTGGCCATAGAACGCGTCCTTGCACTGGACGACGCCCACCTGTGTGCGCTTGCCCAGCGCCTTGGCCGCCTGGACCAGTGCGGTGGTGACCTCGAAGTTCGCCACCGCGGGGTACTCGATGGGGGCATATTCCCGGCTGGTATGCTCAAAGCGGATCGCGCCGGTGGCGACCACCACGTCGCCGCTGCGGACATCCAGCTCGATTCCGCCGCAGGTCCCTACGCGGATAAATGTGTCAGCGCCGATGTTGTGCAGCTCCTCCATGGCGATGGAGGCGGAGGGCCCGCCGATACCGGTGGAGCAGACGGAGACCTTCTCCCCCAGCAGTGTACCGGTATAGATGGTGTACTCGCGGTTCTGAGAAACAAAATGCGCGTCGTCGAACAGCTCCGCGATCTTTTCACAGCGGCCGGGGTCGCCGGGAAGAATAACATAGCGGCCCACGTCGCCTTCGGCGCAGTGGATATGATACTGCTTTTCCAGCTTCTGCATGATATATCGTCCTCCATCTATGTTCAAGTCGTTATGTCCTAAGCAAATAACACGGTTCATAATCAAACATTTACCCATCGCTGAGGTAGAAAAAATCATATCATGGTTTTTCGGAAAATGCAATACTTCCGCCACAAAAGATACGGCTTTCCTGTACAAATGATGCAAAAGGCAAAAAGTGTCGGGGCTATAAAACCGCCCGCGGCAAAACCTACGTTTGGCGGCGGCTGTTCTCCGCGCACGTGCGCGTGTTTTTGCGCGGATCGGCCGACGCATATGGGAAAAGGAGGAAAAAGATATGACAGATCGACTCGCTGCACTGGCGGCGGCAGTGATGCTGGCGGTGACGCTGGCGGCCTGCGGCGCGGCAGACGACAAGGCAAACGGCAACGCGCCGGACACCACGCCCAACGGCAGCATCACCACGCAGCCGGACACCAACGGCACGGACACCGGCAGCGCCAAAGATGACCTGAACGGCGGCCACAACGAAAGCGGCCGGGCGGATGAGGACGGACAGATGGACGGCACCGTGGAAACGCGGCGGTACGACCGGGCACTGGCCGCATCGCTGAGCCAGCTGATCCTGAATCGGATCGGCGAATGACAAAAGCGCGGCGGGCACAGGATGTCCGCCGCGCGGTTTTTACCGGCAGGACTTGCATTTTTCAAAAAATGGGATATTATATAGGTGAAAAACGTCCCCGCCCCCTTTTTTCGTCCTCTGAACGGCGAACGCGGGGCACGGAACAAAATTTACGCCGCAGCGGGCGGCAGAGAAAAGAAGGTTTTTTCTATGACAAAGATCGACATTGTTTCCGGATTTTTGGGCGCAGGCAAGACGACCCTTATCAAGAAGCTGCTGGCCGAGGCCTTCCCCGGCGAGAAGCTGGTACTGATCGAAAACGAGTTCGGCGAGATCAGCATTGACGGCGGGTTCCTGAAGGACTCCGGCGTGCAGATCAGTGAAATGTCCTCCGGGTGCATCTGCTGCTCTCTGGTGGGCGACTTCAACAAGGCGCTGAAGGACGTACATGAGCAGTTCCACCCTGACCGCATCCTCATCGAGCCCAGCGGCGTGGGCAAGCTCAGCGACGTGATCGTGGCGGTGGAGAACACCGTGAAGGACGTACCGGACATGAAGCTGAACAGCTTTGTGACCGTAGCGGACGCCACAAAGGTCAAGATATACATGAAGAACTTCGGCGAGTTCTACAACAACCAGATCGAGTCCGCCGGTACCATCATCCTCTCCCGCACCCAACGGCTGAGCCAGGAGAAGCTGGAGGCCGCCGTGGCGCTGCTGCGGGAGAAGAACCCCAATGCCGCCATTCTCACCACACCCTGGGACCAGCTGGATGGCATGACCATTCTCAGCGCCATCGAGAAGGTCTCTCTGGCGGACGAGCTGCTGGCGCATATGCGCGCCGAGCACGAGGCGGATGAGGCGGAGCACGAGCATGAGCATCACCATCACCACCATGACGAGGATGAGCACGATCATGACCATTGCTGCCATCACCATGACCACGATGATGACGATGACGACGACCACGACCATGAGCACTGCTGCCATCATCACCACGATGAGGACGAGCATGACCACGATCATCACCACCATCACCACGACGGCGAGGAATGCGATGATCCCCACTGCGGCTGCCACCATCACCATCATCACGCCGACGAGGTATTCACCAGCTGGGGCACGGAGACGGTGAAGGCCTACTCCGAAGCGGAGCTGGAGCACATCCTGACGGCGCTGGACAGCGGCGAATACGGCGCGATCCTGCGGGCCAAGGGTATCGTGGCTGCCGCCGACGGCGGCCAGTGGCTGCACTATGACTTTGTGCCCGAGGAGCACCAGGTGCGGCGCGGTCCGGCGGACTACACCGGCCGTATCTGTGTGATCGGCTCCCAACTGAAAGAGGATAAGCTCTCTCAGCTGTTCGGACTGTAAGGAGCGGCTGACATGGATATTCCTGTTTATCTTATTGCCGGATTTCTGGACGCCGGTAAGACCGAATTCATCAACGGCATCCTGCGGGACGGTTTCGCCGCCGAGGATCGGACGCTGCTGCTGTGCTGCGAGGAAGGTGAGAACGGCTATGATCCCAAGGTGCTGGGCAACGTATTCACCTATACCGTGGAGGACGAGGACCAACTGACGCCCGACTTTCTGAAAAAGCTGGAAAAGCAGTACCGGCCCAAGCAGGTCATCGTGGAGTACAACGGCATGTGGAGCATGGAGAAGCTGTACCGCGAGGGGCTGCCCGCCAACTGGATCCTGTACCAGATCATGTGCCTGGTGGACGCCACGACCTTCGAGATGTATTTGAAGAACATGGGGCAGCTGATGATGGAGAAGATCACCAACTGCGATATGCTGATCTTCAACCGCTGCAATGAGCAGCTGCGCGCCCAGCTTCGCAGCCGCAACCTGCGGATGGCCAACCGTCGGGCGGATATCTATCTGGAAAACGAGGACGGCACCAGCGAGGAGTACGTCACGCCGGAGATGTCGCCCTTCGACCTGACCGGCGGCAAGCTGGAGGTGCCGGACGAGGACTACGGCATCTGGTATGTGGACATGATGGACAACCCGGGACGCTACGAGGGCGTGGAGGTGACCTTCAAGGCGCTGATGTGCCACTCCAAAAAGTTCAAGGGCGTGCACTGCCCGGGACGCTTCGCCATGGTGTGCTGCGACAAGGATATGCAGTTCCTGGCCCTGGTGTGCCGCGGCGAAGGGCTGGAGCAGTATAAGGACAAGCAGTGGGTGAAGATACACGCCACAGTGAAGAAGGAGGCCTGTGACGCCTATCAGGGCGAAGGCCCCGTGCTGTACGTCACCTCCATCGCCGCCACCACCAAGCCGGACCCGGAAATGGTGTCCTTCTGATCGCGATCCGTATATTTTCACCGCACAATTGCAGCGTGTATAGAAAAAGACCCGCCGATGGCGGGTCTTTTCAACTTGTTTCGGCCTCAGCGGACCAGCTGGATGGCAGCGGGGAGGTTTTCGATCTCCACGCGGGGCGCGCTGGGGCAGTATTCACCGTCCAGGGACCAGGGGAGGTTCTCCTCGGTGGTCAGGGTAACGCGCTGGACATGGCGCAGTATCACGCCGGGATAGTCGTACTGCATACGGGTCATGGCGGTAATGAGGTTCTGCAGATCCAGTGCCGTCTTTGGCATACGGAGCAGCAGCAGTTCGAATTTTCCGTCGTCCATCCGTACACGGGAGGGATCCAGCTTCACCAGGCCGCCCAGGGAGGTGGAATTGCACACAGCGCCGAAAATGAACTCCCCCTCAAAGCGCTCACCATCGGCTTCCACCGCGCAGCGGTAGGGCCGCAGGGAGTCCAGATTGCCCAGCCCCTCCAGAATGTAGGCAAAATGGCCCAGGGCGTTCTTGGCCGCCTGGGTGGCGGAGTAGGAGGACCGGGTAAAGGCCCCAAAGGAGGCCACATAGGCGAAATAGCGGTCGTTATGCCGCCCCACGTCCAGGGGGCAGGGCGTGCCGGTGGCGGCCGCCTCCGCCGCGGCGGGCAGCATGGTGTGAAGATGCAGGCTCATGGCAAAGTCGTTGGTGCTGCCGCAGGGCAGATAGCCCAGCAGGGGCCGCTGCTCCAGCTGCATAAGCCCGGAGAGCGTCTCGTTCAGCGTGCCGTCGCCGCCGGCACAGACCACCATGTCGTACTGTCCGCCCCACCGTGCGGTGATATCGCGGGCTTGGCCGCCCGCCTCGGTGATATAGACCCGTACCAGATAGCCGGCACGAGAGAACTGCGCCACGGCGTCGAACAGCGGGGCGCGGGACTTTGTCTTTCCCGCACGGGGATTGACGATAAACAAGAGCTTTTTCATAGGAACACCCTTCCATACCATCGTAATTCTCGCATTTTGCGCGGGGTTGTCCGAGTATGATACCACAGTTGCGGCGGGATTGCAATACACATTCCGTCGCGGGTGTTTGTGTGCGAAAATTGTTGCAAAACGCCGCGTATACGGGTATGATAGAAAAAACAGCAGTGGGAGGTCCTGCCATGAAGCGAACGCAGTATTTCAAATGGGGGCTGACGGCCTTTTTGACCGTATGTGCCGTTCTGGTGTTCTACGACACCTTCTATCAGGCGGGAACGCTGCAGCAGTTCGTGTCCAAGCTGGCATCCATCCTGGCGCCGGTGCTGTACGGCTTCGCCATCGCCTATCTGCTGACGCCCATCATGTCCTGTCTGGAACGGGCCATCGCGGCGCTGTGGAAAAAGCTCTTCAAAAAAGAACTGAAGCAGCCGTCAGGCGCGCTGCGGCTGGTGAGCATCCTGCTGACCGAGGCCGTGGTCATCTTCCTGCTGTACCTGCTGATGAGCGTGCTGGTGCCCCAGGTGGTGGACAGCGTGACCACCCTCATCAACAACGCAGAGTCCTACTACCGCAAGGTCTATCGCTGGGCCAACGACCTGCTGGAGAGCGACAGTGGGATCGGTGTCTGGCTGGCGGGGCTCATCACCGAGCGCTATACCGACGGCATGGCCTTTTTGACCGACAAGGTGCTGCCCTGGGCCCAGAAGGCCATTGTGCCGCTGACCAACGGTATCTGGAGCGGCATCCGCGGCGCGGTGGGCTTTGCCTTTGACCTGATCGTGGGCATCATCGTGTCCATCTATCTGATGGGCATGAAGGAAAAGAGCCTGGCCCGCTGCTGCAAGGCGGTCTACGCCGCGCTGCCGGAGGAAAATGCCGACGCGGTCATGCGCGGCACGCGGCGGGTGAACGCCATCTTCTCCGGCTTTGTCCGCGGCAAGCTGCTGGACTCCCTCATCATCGGCATCTTGTGCTTTATCTGCTGCTCCATCCTGAAAATGCCCTACACGCCGCTGGTCAGCGTGGTGGTGGGCGTGACCAACGTGATCCCCTTCTTCGGTCCTTTCCTGGGTGCGGTGCCGTCGGCATTCCTGATCCTGCTGGTCAGCCCCAAGCAATGTCTGGTGTTCGTGATCTTCATCGTGATCCTCCAGCAATTTGACGGCAACATCCTGGGGCCCAAAATTCTGGGCGACGCCACGGGCATCTCCAGCTTCTGGGTCATCGTGGCCATCCTGGTGGGCGGCGGCTTCGCCGGCGTGCTGGGTATGTTCATCGGCGTGCCGGTGTTCGCCTGCATACAGGAGCTGCTGAAATTCCTGATGGACCGCCGGCTGCGGAAGCGGAATATGCCCACCGAGGCCTACGCCTATGTGGGTCGGGCCAAGGACGCACCGCCGGAGGACACGCCCGCGCCCGAACCCAAAGATCCCGCGTGATATAGCAGGCAGGCGGGCACGCAGCCCGCCTGCCTTTTCTTTGAAAGGAGCACCCCCATGACAAAAGACCTCTATGATAAACTAATGGTCTTCGGCAACGACCGGGAGCCGTTTCTCACCCACAACTTTATGCGGACCACCGACCTGGATGACGGCACCGCCACCGTAACGCTGCCCATGCACACCGAAAGTCTGAACCGCTGGGGCGGCGCCCACGGCGGCATCCTGTTCGCCCTGTGCGACGTGGCTATGGGCATGGCCATCATGACGCTGCGGCAGGAGATGGTGGTCACGGTGAACGCCACCATCGATTATCTGTCCGCCGCGGCCGCCGGCAGCACCCTGACCACCGTGGGCAAGGTGGACCGCCTGGGCGGCAAGCTGGCCTTCTGTTCCGCCGAGATGACCGACGAGACCGGCAAGGTCATCGTCCGCGCCCACTGCGTCATGTGCTTCACCGGCAGGGCGCTGCCCCTATGAGCCGCCGCGCCCTGCGCCGCTGGTGTATTGCGCTGGCGGTGTTCTTTGCCGCGTATTTCGCCCTGCGCACCAGCCGCGCGGCCATGACTGCCCTGTGGTACGGCGCCGTGCTGCCGGCGGAGCAGTGGCTGGGGCGGCTGTGTGGGAGGTTGACGCTCTCCGTAGGTGAGGTCCTGATCTTGACGGCGGTGTTCTGCGCCATACTGTGGCTGGCCAACGTACCCCGGCGCATCGTCGCCGCGCGGGGCCGCCGTTGGGGCATGGCTCTGCGCCTGACGCTGACAGCGGCGCTGGCGGCAGCCACGGTGTATGCCGGCTTCTGCCTGACCTGGGGTATCGGGTACAACACCGACGGCTTTCAGGAGAAAAGCGGCATCCATGCCCGACCTTCCACGGCGGAGACGCTGGCGGAGGTAACGGCCTATTTTGCCGGCAATCTGGCCGCCTGCGCCGATGACGTCCCCAGAGATGAAAGCGGTGTCTGCACGCTGGACCGGCAGGCGGTGCTGAACCGGAGCGCCTCCGCGCTGGATGTGCTCTGCGGCGAGTTCCCGTTCCTGCGGGCGGAAACGGGCGGTGCCAAGGGCTTCGCCTGCTCCCGGGCGCTGAGCGCCCTGCGCTTCACCGGGTTCTACTTTCCCTTCACCGGCGAGCCGAACGTCAACATGGACAGTCCGGCGGCCTTTCTGCCGGCCACTGTATGCCATGAGCTGGCGCACCAGCGGGGCATCACGGCGGAGGAGGAGTGCAATTTCATCGGCATACTGGCCGCTGTCCGGTCAGAGGATGCGGGATACCGCTACTCCGGCTGGCTGACGGGGTTCGGGTATCTGTCCAACGCCCTGTACAGCGCCGACCGGGAGGCGTGGCAGACCATACGGGACGCACTGCCGGACACGGTGGTGGCCGACCTGCGGGCGGACAACGCCTACTGGGCGCAGTTCCGCGGCGTCGTCTCAAAGGTCTCAGACACCGTGTATGACGGCTTTCTCAAGAGCAACGGCGACACGGACGGCAGCAAGAGCTACGGCGTGGTCACGGACCTGCTGGTGGCCTATTTCGGATAAAAAATATTCCCTTAGGCCAGTTGGCCTAAGGGAATATTTTTTATTGGTCCGTTTGATCCGGCGAAGCCGCCGGCCAGCCTATTGGGGTCATCCCACAGTAAGGTCCTGCAGCACGATAATATGATATAGCTCTTCCGCATTGGCAGATTGCCCCTGGCGCGTTCGCAGCCTTATCCGAAGCGTCTCCCCGTCCGGCGTGTGCCAGAGCAGCGCCGAGGCGTAGGCATTGCCGTTTTCATCGGATCGCATTTCGACCTCTACATCCGTTCCCGGCCGCGCCCTCCCGTTGACAACGGGGAATGCCGTCTCATAGCGCCCGTCGCCGGTGCGGAGGGTGACCTCACCGTTTTCCAGACATACGCCCACATCTGTCATGCCGTCTCGGTGGCCCTCAACGACAGACACGGCATCTCCCTCACTGATCAATACGCTTTGGCAGACACCCTGCGTATAGGCCGCCCGGTACTGCCTGACATCATGGATATCCGTGGGCCATCTTACTCCGTCCCCATATGTCCACTTCCATGTATTTGTATAGAATTCCAGGTAGCTAAGGCCCTCCGCGCCGCTGGTGCAGTAAAACCAGCGGAAGTTAAACTCATCGCCGCGCTTCTGAACATACTCCCATACAGTGCCATCCCAATCAACAGAGATCTCGCAGTCGATATACAGGTTTCTCCCCAGCTTAAGGCCGTCCAGCGCTTCATTAATAGGTCCCAGCGTTTTCCCGTCATAATCGATGTCCCGGTAGTAGGTATAAAGCTCGTCCTTGCGCACCATATCGCTGTAGGAAGCGTCGTAGGGCAGCAGCACGTCGTAGTAATACGGTTCTATGACCTCCTCGCAGAGCTGCCGCATCATGGGATCCAGCGCCAGCGCCTCCAGACCGGGGATGTCCTCCTCCAGCAGCGCCTCGCTGACCGCGTCCAGATAGGCGCACTGCTCCGCCGTCAGCGCGGCGCGGGGCGTGTTGTCCGTCACGGCGGCGCCCCAGCACGACAGGCCGATGGCCACCGCCGCGGCCCCGGCCACCAGCATGGCCGGAAGACTGCGGCGCTTCTTCTGCGGCGGCGCGGTGTCGTCGCGGGATATCTCGTTCCCCGGCGCGGCCCACTCCCGCGGCGGCGCGGAGAACTCCGGCCTCGGCGGAGAAAATTCCGCGGGTGCCGGTGAAAATTCCTTGTCGTTCATGGCTTACTCCCGATCCAGCTCCACCCTGTGGACGGGGCAGGAGAGTCCCTCCTCCTCAAAGGCCATGAACAGCGTGCGGTTCAGCAGGCGCTGCGCCTTGTAAATGTTCTCCTCGTGTGTCTCACCCGCCACGCGGATCACAACGGCGCGATTTTCATAGTCCAGCGTCTGCACACCCAGATAGGCCGGGGCCTTGCTGAACAGGTCGGGGTGCTCCCGATGCAGCTTCGGCAGTACCTCGCCCAGCACCTTCTCCGCCCGCGCCAGACTCTCCTTGTCATAGGGGACCGCCATGTCGCACACGGCGAAGGACAGGTCGTTGGATCGGTTGATCAGACTGCGGATATCGGAGTTGTTGATGATCTTCACGTTTCCGCCGGAGTCCATGATCTGCGTGGTACGGATGCCGATTTGTGTGACCGTGCCGCGGAAGTCGCCCACCACGATGATGTCGCCCACCTCGTACTGGTGCTCAAACAGCATGAATGTACCGGTGATCACGTCGGCGATCAAGCTCTCCGCACCGAAGCCGATGATCAGCGCCAGCACGCCGGCGCCAGCCAGCAGCGCCCGCACATCCACGCCCACGATAGACAGCGCCCACAGCAGCCCCACGATGATCAGCAGATATCGGATAGCGCTGTCCGCCAGCGTGAACACGGTCTTGCCGTGGTTGCTGCTGGGCGACACTCTCTGAAATACGGCTCTGGCCGCCGCTGAAAACAGCACCAACCCGGAAAACAGTATGATCAGCTGTGTGCCGATGTTCCAGATCTGCGTAAACAGGCCCGCGGGCACGGGCACCGCCGCCCGCGCTGCCAGGGCCGCCGCCAGCAGCACAGCGGCCAACCACGGCAGCACCTTTCCCGGTTTCTTTTTCATCTCGTTTTTTTCGTTTTCCATGATGTATTTCTCCCGTTTTTTATCCATATGATAAGCAGAAATTTAGCAAAATTTCTACATACACAGAATACACCGCCTTGTCGAATGTGTCAATATATCGCGTGAAATATCCGAATATTTTGTCCTTTTTGCGCGAAAAGCACCCGCCCTGCGTTATGCAGGGCGGGTGCTTTTCTATCACGGTTTACAGGCCCAGGCCGGGAATGTTCAGTCCGCCGGTGAGTGAGCTCATGGAGCTGTTCATGGCATCATCTGCCTGCCGAAGTGCCTCATTTACCGCAGAAATGACCAGATCCTGCAACATTTCCGCGTCCTCCGGGTCGATGACGTCGGGCTTGATGGTCAGCTTGGTCAGCTCCTTTTTGCCGGTGACCACTGCCGTTACCGCGCCGCCGCCCACAGAGGCGGTGAACTCCGTTTTTTCAACTTCTTCCTGCGCTTTTGCCATATCCTGCTGCATTTTCAGCAGTTTTTGCTGCATCTGCGCCTGCTGCTGCATCATCCCGGCACCGCCGGTAAAGCCCCTGCGGGCGCTGTATCCCTTTGCCATATTCGTTTCTCCTTTATATCGATCTGTTCATTTTGCCAGTGTAAACTATCGGACATCTTATGTGCAGCATCGGTCTACCCATGTGTAATACCGATGCGCTCTTTGTGTAACATTGGTGTGCTCCATGTGAGACACCGGTGCGCTCAGCATGAACTGTCGGCTTATTTGATGCGAAAATTGTCCAGCTGTTTGGCGTTTTCCACCAACTCGTCCAGCTTGTCCCTGTGGGGAGCCGGCACCTCCCAGGGCGGCAGGTCCGGCGGGGCGGGCGGCGCCTCCTCCGGCAGGGGCGGGCGCTCATAGTCGTCCGCCGGTGGGGCGGGCGTGGGCCGGGGCGCGGGGCGGACCGGGGCGCGCCGCACGGGCGCGGCGGGGCCGCCGCCTACGGTGAACTGCACCCGGACGGGACGGCCCACATGGCGGCTGGTGACGCCGCAGAGCACATCCTCGATGGCCTTGCGGCTGAGCTGCTGCTTCACCAGGTCGTTGGCACAGGAAACGGTGAGCACATCCCCCTCCAGCGTACCTGTCGCCTGGTTCAGCCATACCCGGTCGGGGATGGTCAGGGGCCCCTTGTAGTGTTCGATAAGCGCGGCCCAGACCTGGCTGTCACCGCCGGCGGCGGGCGCCGCCGGGGCGCTCTCCGGCGCAGGCGGCGCGGGTGCGGGAGCCGTGGGGACCGGTGCGGGAGATGTCTCCTGCGGGATCGGGGGCGCTTCGCGGCGGGGCGGCGGAGTCGGCGCAGCCGCCGGACGGGCGGCGGGTCTTTCCGCCGGGACGACACCCTTCTTCAAGGTGTCCTCCAGGGCGGAGACGCGGTCCGCCAGGGCCTCCGTGTCGTTGGAAAGGCTCTCGTCGCACAGACGCAGCAGGCACAGCTCGGCATCCGTTCGCTGGCGGATGCTCCGGGGCAGGGCCGCGGCGGTGCGCTGGATGGTATCGGTCATATAGAGCAGGCGGCGCATGGGGACCTCCGCCGTCAGTTCAGAGAGGGTCTTGCGGTCATACAGGCCGCCCAGCAGGGCGGCGGCGCCCTCCGGTGCGGCGGCCAGAACGGTCATGTCCCGGCACAGGTCGCTGAGCTCACCCAGCAGCGCGCCCACATCCTTGCCGCCCCGGTACAGCTGGTCCAGCAGCGCCAAAGCGTCGCCCCCCTGACGCGCCAGGAGCAGGCGCATGAGCTGCACCGTCTGGGTGCTGCCGGCCAGTCCCAGCGTGTCCAGCACGCTGCGGCCGTCCACGACCGCGCCGGCGGCACGGCACTGGTCCAGCAGGCTGAGCGCGTCGCGCAGGGCGCCGTTGGCCATGCGGGCCAGCAGGTCCGCCCCGTCCGGGGTCAGGTCGATGGCTTCGGCCTTCGCCACCTTCAGCAGCTGCTGCTCCATATCGTGGGGCAGGATGCGCTTGAAGCTGAACCGCTGGCAGCGGGAGAGTATGGTGGCCGGGACCTTCTGGATCTCGGTGGTGGCCAGGATAAACAGCAGGTGGGCGGGCGGCTCCTCCATGATCTTCAGCAGGGCATTGAAGGCGTCGCGGGAGAGCATATGCACCTCGTCGATGATGTAGACGCGCTTTTGCAGCACCGCCGGCGGGTAGACGGCCTCCTCCCGCAGGCTGCGGGCGTCGTTGACGCTGCCGTTGGAGGCGGCGTCCAGCTCCGTCACATCCAGCAGTGAGCCGTCGTCAATGCCGCGGCAGGCGGCGCACTGGTTGCAGGGCGCGCCGTCAATGGGGTGCTGGCAGTTGACGGCCTTGGCCAGAATACGGGCACAGGTGGTCTTGCCGGTGCCGCGGGTGCCGGTGAACAGGTAGGCGTGGCCCACCTGACCGTCAGCCACCTGGCGCTGGAGCGTATCGGTGATGTGCTGCTGGCCCACCACCTCGGAAAAGGTCTTGGGCCGGTATTTGCGGTACAGCGCCTGGTACATGGGCACACCTCCCTGCCGACAAACAAAATAAACGAGTCCTCCGCCGTGAGCCACAGGGCCGGCACCCTCGCGGCACATGGATGATCCCTCTTAATGCTGCTCGGTTCCCCGCCTGACATGATTCGTGGGTATCCATTGCGCGAGACCGGCCCCGCAGCTCACGGCGGAGGACAAGTTCGTGAGATATATTCTACTACAATTCTTCCGCGATGGCAACTGTTTTTTGCCGCCTGTTTCGCTTTTGCTTTCATTACACCCTCATAGCGCTTACATTGGATATAAGAGAGACCGAAGGGCAGGCGGCGCGGCGCAGACGCAGTTCAGCCGCGCCGGAAACGACAGACACGAAAAAAGGCGGCGCTGAAGCGCCGCCTTTTTTTCGGTAAAAGGAGAGAGAAATACAATGGGTGGGTATCCTTTCGGATGAGCGTATCATACACGCATCCGGTGCGGAAGTCAACAGGCTTGATAAAGAATTAACAAATCATTCACAAAGCGCGCCCGCCGTTCACAGATCGTTTACAGAGCCGCCCCTCTTCCCTATTGACAACAAAAAATATTGGTGCTACCATTTAGCACACTAATAGTTTGTATGCTAAAAATTTAAAAGTAAAGAAGGAGGACCGCCATGAAATTCTGCTTTGACGAGCACCCGGCGCACTTCGGCGCGCTGTTCGGCTACTGCGATCACCAGGTGCATAAGCTGATGGGGCGGATGCTGAAGCGCTACGACGTATCGCCCATGCAGTGCCGGACGCTGATGTTCCTGCACGACGCGGAGGGCAGCGTGAACCAGAAAACGCTGGAGCGCCACCTGATGATCAAGCCCAGCACGGTGAACGGCATCGTGGACCGGCTGGAGGAGAAGGGGCTGGTATACCGCACCGTCAGCGCCACAGACGGACGGTGCCGCATTCTGGCACTGACAGAGGAGGGCCAGCGGTTCCATGACGATTTCCAGACCGTACTGCACCAGGTGAACGAACGGCTGGAGCGCGGCTTCACGCAGGAGGAAAAGGCGCAGTTCACCGCGTTCCTGCTGCGGGCGGGACGGAACCTGACCGACGAGGAGGAGGAAGCATGATAAAAAAATTGGCACCCTATACCAAGGGCTACCGCCTGCTGATGCTGTTTGCCATCGCCTGCTCCGCCGGAGAGGCGGTGCTGGAGCTGACGCTGCCCCAGGTGATGAGCGATATCGTGGATATCGGCATCGCCAACGGAGACAGAGGCTATATCCTGATGGCGGGGCTGAAAATGGTCATTATGGCGCTGCTGGCGCTGGGCTGCGGCGTGGGCGCGGCGGCTTTGGCTGCCAAGGCGTCCATGGGCTTCGGCGCGGCGCTGCGGAAGGCGGAGTACGAGCAGGTACAGCGCTTCTCCTTTGCCAACATCGAGCGCTTCTCCACCGCCAGTCTGGTGACGCGGCTGACCAACGACGTGGCCTCGGTGCAGATGACCACATTTATGGGAATGCGTATGCTGGTCCGCGCCCCCACCATGCTGGTGACGGCGCTGGTAATGGCCCTGATCATCAGCCAGCGGCTGAGCCAGGTGTTCCTGGTGGTCATTCCCCTGCTGATCATCGCGGTGGTCATCGTCATCAAGCGTGTGGGGCCGTTCTTCACCTCTTTGCAGGGGGCCACGGACCAGCTGAACCTGGTGGTGCAGGAGGACCTGAACGCCATCCGCGTGGTGAAATCCTTTGTGCGTGAGGCGCAGGAAAAGGAGAAGTTCACCCAGCGCAGCGAGAAGCTGCGAAGCATGGCCGAGCGCGCCTTCGGCTTTGTGGTGCTGTTCATGCCGGTGATGATGATCCTCATGGGCGGCACCATCACGGCGGTGATGTGGATCGGCGGCCACTACGTGTGGGAGGGCACGCTGCTCTCCGGCGATCTGATCGCGTTCTTTACCTATGTGAGTGAGATACTGATGGCGCTGATGATGGTATCCGTGGTACTGATGATGCTGACCCGGGCCATCGCCTGCGGCAAGCGCATCGCCGAGGTGCTGGAGGAGAAACCCCGCATCACCGACGAGCAGGCCGACCCGGCGCTGAAGGTGGAGGACGGCTCCATCCGCTTCGACCATGTGTATTTCAAGTACCACGACACGGCGGAGGCCTGGAATCTGGAGGACGTGAGCTTTACCGTTCCCAGCGGGGCCACGGTGGGCATTTTAGGCGGCACCGGCAGCGCCAAGACCACGCTGGTGAGCATGATCCCCCGGCTGTACGACGTGAACGGCGGCGCGGTGTATGTGGGCGGCCACAATGTGAAGAACTACACCATGGAGGCGCTGCGGGATGGCTGCGCCATGGTATTGCAGAAGAACACGCTGTTCTCCGGCACCATCCGGGAGAACCTGCGCTGGGGCGACGAGAACGCCAGCGATCAGGAGATCGAGGCGGCCTGCCGTCTGGCCTGCGCCGATGAGTTTATTGAGAAAATGCCGGACGGATACGACACCTATATCGAACAGGGCGGCACCAACGTCTCCGGCGGGCAGAAGCAGCGGCTGTGCATCGCCCGAGCGGTGCTGCGGAAGCCGAAGATACTGATCCTGGACGACTCCACCAGCGCGGTGGACACCGCTACGGACGCGAAGATCCGAGGCGCGCTGAAAACGGCGCTGCCCGGCACCACAAAGCTCATCATCGCCCAGCGGATCACATCCGTTATGGACGCCGACCTGATACTGGTGATGGACGATGGGCACATCTCCGCCATAGGCACCCATGAGGAGCTGATGGCGCAGAGCGACATTTATCGGGAGGTCTATCGCTCCCAGCAGGAAGGGGTGAGCATCGATGGCTGAACAAAAACGCGGCGGACCGCGCGGCCACGGGCCCCAGGGACACGGCTTCCAGCGGCCCAAGGACTTCCGGGGCACGGTGAGCAAGCTGCTGCGCTATATCGGGCGCTACAAGGCGGCGTTGGTGCTGGTGTTCGTGTGCCTGGTGATCAGCTCCGTGGGCTCGGTGATGAGCAGCTATCTGCTCAAGCCTATTATCAACGACTATATTCTGGTAGGCGACTTCGCCGGCCTGCTGAAAATGCTGGCGCTGCTGCTGGGACTGTTCCTGCTGTCGGGCCTGTGCTCCTATGCCTACGCCCGCATCATGGTGCATATCTCCCAGCGGACGGTGGCCCAGATGCGGCAGGATCTGTTCGACAAATTGCAGGACCTGCCCCTGCGGTACTTCGACACCCACCAGTCCGGCGACCTGATGAGCCGCTTTACCAACGACATGGACACCGTGTCGGAGATGATCAACTCCAGCTTCGCCAGTGTGGTGTCCTGCGCCTTGACGTTTATCGGCATTGTTGTTATGATGCTGTATATGAACTGGGTGCTGACGCTGATCACCTTTGCCTTTCTGGTGCTGATGCTGCTGGTGGTCAAGGGCGTTGGCGGCAGAAGCCGCGTGAGCTTTCAGGCACAGCAGCAGGCGCTGGGCGCCATGAACGGCTATATCGAGGAGATGGTGGAGGGCCAGAAGGTCATCAAGGTGTTCAACCACGAGAGCAAGGCCATCGCGCAGTTCTCCGGGCTGAACGACAGCTATCGGGACGCCGCCACGGCGGCCCAGACCTACTCCGGCGCCATGATGCCGGCCATGGCCAACCTGTCCCGCATCGACTACGCCGTCACCTGCTGCGTGGGCGGGCTGCTGGCCATCGGCGGGATGTTCGACGTGGGCTCCCTGGGTGCGTATCTGCTGTATGTGAAGCAGGTGAGCCAGCCCATCTCGCAGATCAGCCAGCAGGTGAACGTGCTGCTGGCGGCGGTGGCCGGCGCGGAGCGCATCTTCGCCGTGATGGAGGCCGAGCCGGAGGTGGACGAGGGCAAGACCGTCATCGTCCGGGTGGAAAAGCATGGCGATACGCTGACCGAGACAGACCGCCGCACCGGCTGCTGGGCGTGGAAAAAGCCCGACGGCACGCTGGTAGAGCTGAAGGGCGACGTGCGCTTCGACCATGTGACCTTCTCCTATGACGGGGAGAAAACCGTGCTGAACGATGTGTCGCTGTTCGCCAAGCCGGGGCAAAAGATCGCCTTTGTGGGCTCCACCGGCGCGGGCAAGACCACCATCACCAACCTCATCAACCGGTTCTACGATGTGCAGGAGGGCACCATCACCTATGACGGCATCGACGTGAGGGACATCCAGAAGGACTCTCTGCGCCGCTCGCTGGGCATGGTATTGCAGGACACCCACCTGTTCACCGGCACCATCGCGGACAACATCCGCTACGGACGGCTGGACGCCACGGACGAGGAGGTACGGGCCGCGGCGAAGCTGGCCAACGCCGACAGCTTTATCCGGCACCTGCCCCAGGGATATGACACGGTCATCACCGGGGACGGCGGCAGCCTGAGCCAGGGCGAGCGCCAGCTGCTGGCCATCGCCCGGGCGGCGGTGTCCGACCCGCCGGTGCTGATCCTGGACGAGGCCACCAGCTCCATCGACACGCGGACGGAAAACCTGATCGAACAGGGCATGGACTCGCTGATGGAAGGCCGGACGGTGTTCGTTATCGCACACCGGCTGTCCACCGTGCGGAACAGTCAGGCCATTCTGGTGCTGGAGCACGGACGCATCATTGAGCGCGGCGACCATCAGGAGCTGCTGGCGCAGCAGGGCAAGTATTATCAGCTCTACACCGGCAAGGCGGAGCTGAGCTGAGGTATAAACGAGGAAGAAACCGGAAAAGATCAAAGGAGGATGCACCATGACGGAAAAACAGCTTTGTGATATGGCGGTGGCCATGCTGGAGCGTTCCTATGTACCCTATTCCCACTTCCCGGTGGGCGCGGCGCTGCTGTGCAAGGACGGCACAGTATTCACCGGCTGCAACGTGGAGAACGCCGCCTACGGCGCCACGATATGCGCCGAACGGACGGCCATGGTCAAGGCGGTCAGCGAGGGGCACAGGGACTTCGACACCATCGTGATCGCCGGGCGCAGCGAGGATCACTGCGTGCCCTGCGGCACCTGCCGGCAGGTGATGATGGAGTTCGCACCCGACCTGACGGTGATCTGCCTGAACGGAAAGGGCGAGAGCAAGCGCTTCGCGCTGAAGGAGCTGCTGCCCTACGGCTTTGACCAGAGCTGGCTGTAAAAGCGGCAGAATTTTCATGGAACCAAATCGCACCGCGCTCCGTCTCAATGGACAGAAACCTATTTCAGGAGGAAACTACACGATGAAAAAAATCATTTCCCTTGTGCTCGCCGCCGTGCTGACCCTGAGTCTCGCCGCCTGCGGCACGAAGAACGACAGCAAGGGCGATCAGCCCGCCGCGCCTGCCAGCGCTCTTGACCTGCTGGAGAAGGTGTGGAGCACCTACACCGATGATGAGAAGTTCCCCGCCGCCGGCGGTGACTACTCCGAGGCGAACAGCAAGGAGGACGCCCCCGGCGTCTATGACCTGACCGACCGCGCCGCTGTGGACAGCGCCCTCGGCCTGCCGGAGACGGCCAAGGTGGATCAGGCCGCGTCGCTGGTGCACATGATGAACCAGAACACCTTTACCGCCGCGGCGTACCACTGCACCGATGATGCCGATGCGCTGGCCACCGCCCTGCGGGACAACATCCAGCAGCGGCAGTGGATGTGCGGCTTCCCCGATAAGGTTGCCGTGGCCGTGGTGGGCGAGTATGTGGTGTCCGTGTTCGGTGCCGAGGACCTGGTGGACACCTTCATGTCCCACCTGAACGGCATCTTCGGCGTGCAGCCCGTCTACGACGAGGCCATCCTGTGAAGCGCTGGATAGAGCGAGGCGTATTTCTGCTGGCGGCAGCGGCTATGGTCATAGCTGCTGCCGCCATTCCCACCCGGCGGGCGCAGGAGGATACGCTGCCGGAGGTATATGTGTACCGTGGCTATGCCGCCGCCACCGACGCACCGTGGAGCGAGAAATCACTGGACTTCGCCGTAAAACGGTTTTCTCACCTGTTGGAGACATATTTTCCCGGGTCGGAACACGTATATATGAGCGTGATCCCAGATAAGGCCGCTTTTATGGAGACGCCGGAGGGCTACACGCCCGCCGGGGCCCAGGAGACGGCGGACTATCTGGCGCAGCGGCTGCCGGTGGAGATCATCGACATCGCGCCGCTGCTGGCGCTGGAGGACTATTACCGTACCGATCCCCACTGGCGGCAGGAGCGTCTTTCCGCCGTGGCGCAGACCATATCGGAGGCCATGGGCGCGCCTGTGCCGGACACGACGGAGGAGACGCTGTGCGCGCTGGCGGGCGAATTTCACGGCAGCTACTGGGGCAAGACGGCGGAGCCGCTGACGGCGGATATACTCTCCTACATCAGTACACCGGTGCTGGAGGGCTGCACGGTATACGATTATGAAACGGACAGCACCGGCGGCGTGTATGATCTGACGGCAGCGGAGAAGGCGCCCTACGACCTGTTTCTGGGTGGGCCGAAGGCGCTGCTGCGGATCGAAAACCCGGCGGCTAACAATGACCGGACGCTGATCGTGTTCCGGGATTCCTTCGGCAGCAGCCTTGTGCCGCTGCTGGCGGGCGGCTACCGCACCGTCTATGTGGTCGATATCCGGTATATGGCCACAGACGCGCTGGCACGGGTGACGGAATTCCCGGAGGGGGCGGATGTACTGCTGCTGTACAGCGTTGCCGTACTGCAAAACAGCATTACGCTTAAGTAAGCAAAAGGCCGGGCGCTTTCAGCGCCCGGCCTTTTTATGGCAGAAAGAACGCCGGAGCAATGCTCCGGCGTTCTGCATTTACTTAGAAGAAGAACTCCTTGATCTGGCCGTACAGGATGAGGATCATGCACAGCGGGGTGATGAACTTGACGCAGACCTTGAAGAAGCCGTAGCTGCCCATGGCATGACCGGACTGCTCCGCCTCTTCCTTGACGAACTCGGGGCCGATCTCCCAGCCGATCATCAGGGACATCAGCAGGGCGCCCAGCGGCATCATAACGCCCTCGGACAGTGCATCCCAGAAGTCCAGCCAGTCAGCCGCCCAGTTCTTGGGTTCCGCTATATTCAGTATATTGGCCGGTGCGATACCGCTGGAACCCAGGCAGTCGGCGCAGACCAGGATGCAGCCCAGGCCCACACAGGCGGCGGCGATGAGGGTATAGCTCTTGCGCTTGTCACCCTTGCCCTCGATACGGGCCTTATCCACGAAGTGGGCCACGATGACCTCCAGCAGGGAGATGGAGGAGGAGATGGCGGCAAAGACCACCAGCAGATAGAACAGGATGCCGAAGATGGGGCCCAGTGTGCCCATGGAGTGGAACACGTTCTGCATGGTGATAAACAGCAGCTTGGGGCCGCCGATGTTGCCGGCGGGATCCAGGGCGAAGCGGGCAGGCATGACGCACAGACCGGCCATCAGGGCCACCATGGTATCCATGATGATGATCAGCAGGGCGTTCTTCTGCAGGTTCTCCTTCTTATGCAGGTAGGAGCCGTAGGTGATCATGGCGCCCATGCCCAGAGACAGGGAGAAGAACATCTGGCCACCAGCGGTGGAAACAACGCTAAAGATGCTGGGAGCGCCGGACTTGTAGGCGACGATGGCCTGTGCCACGCCATTGACCATGATGGAGGAAACCTCCGCGCCATCAACAACCGCCTTGGCGGGCACATAATAGCCGACATTGGCCGCCCAGCCGGGGGAGAACATGTACTTCAGACCGTCCAGAGCACTGCCGTTAACAACGCCCTCCACGAGAGAACCGTCCGCCTGCAGGATCTGCACGGCCACGTCGGTACCCTCCAGGGTGCAGGCGCGGATGATACAGATCAGCAGGGCCACGAACAGGGCGGGCATACCCACGGAGCAGACCTTCTCGATGCCGCCGCCGATGCCGCCCATAACGATGAGCATGGTCAGCGCCACGAAAATAAGGCCGTAGATAACACCCTCAGCGGGACTGCCCAGGAAGTTGCCGAAAATTTCGCCGCCGGACAGGCCATTGGAGCCGAAGCCGGCACCGAACAGATCGCCGATGTTCAGAACGGTGTACTTGATGCAGTAGCCGCCCAGTGCGCAGTAGAAGAACAGGATGAAGAAGGCGGACAGGATGCCCAGCCAGCCCATCCACTTGAACTTCTTGGACAGAGCCTTGTACGCGCCCACGGCGCCGTGGCCGGTCTTGCGGCCGATGGCCAGCTCGCCCACCATAACGATGAAGCCGCACAGGACCGCCAGGATCAGATAGATGATGAGGAACGTGAAGCCGCCGGAGGCACCCATCTTATTGGGGAAGCCCCAGATGTTGCCCAGGCCGACTGCAGAGCCGACCGCGGCCATCAGGAATCCGAAATTGGATCCAAAGCCTTTTCTTTCTTCCATTGTTTTCTCTCCTTAACAGATTTTTGCCCCTACGTCGCCGCAGAAGCTGATAAATTTTACCGCGCCCGTCTATTGACAGGAAACGGCACGGGGCACCGCCATGCCCCGCAGGCATTTCCTCACGGGATAAAATCCCTTCTAGGCTACCTGAAAAAAGTATACAGGAAACTCTTTCCGCCCGCAATTAGCAGTTTTTATAAAAATTGAGCGCCATATTGTACATTTTTAACATTCTATGAACGGATTTTTCCACATATTTTATATGGTTTTTGCTTCTTTTTTACATTGAACCATTCAGTTTTTGGCGGGGTTCCGGGATTTTTGCAACGGACGGAGGTTGTTTTCTTTTCGAGAAACTTAATTGGTAAAAATTTAACGCGGCGACGAGAAGAACGGCAGGGGCGCGGGGGTTTTCTTTCGGGGAGAAGTGTGGTATACTGTTTTTTATTCTTTGCAGGGAGGTGGGGGATGATGAGACGGTTCCAGGCACTGGTGCTGGCGGCGGTATTGGCGCTGACGCTGGCGGGCTGCGGGCGGCAGGACCGTCCGCAAAGCGGGAAACTGAACGTGGTGTGCACGCTGTTCCCCTACTACGACTTTGTGCGGCAGATCGGCGGGGACGCGGTGGACGTACAGCTGCTGGTGCCCGCCGGGCGGGAGACACACAGCTTTGAGCCCACGCCGCTGGACGTGATCGCCGTCAGCGAGGCGGAGGTGTTCCTCTACAACGGCGGGGAAAGCGAGCTGTGGGTGGAGGACATTCTGGACGCGGCAGGCGAGGCTATCCCCTACCGGCTGGCTATGATGGACTGCGTGGAGACATACCGGGAGGAGTACGCCGAGGGGATGCAGGGCGGCCATGACCACGCACATGGCGAACATGGCGAGCACAATGACCATGAGGCGCATGACGGGCATCTGCACGATGGCCACGAAGAGGAAATAGAGTACGACGAGCACATCTGGACATCGCCGGTGAACGCCATGGCCCTGTGCCGGGCCATCTGCGATACGCTGTGTGAGGCCGATCCGGACAATGCCGACGGCTATCGGGCTCGGCTGGCGGACTATCTGGACGAATTGCAGGCGCTGGACGAGACATTCCGGGACATCACGGATCATGCGGCACGGCGGCTGCTGGTGTTCGGCGACCGGTTCCCGCTGCTGTATTTCTGCAGGGAATATGATTTGGATTACCGGGCGGCGTTCCACGGCTGCGCGGGAGACACGGAGCCGTCCCTTGCCACGCTGAAATATCTGATCGACGTGGTGGAGGAGCAGGAGATACCGGTGGTATACACCATCGAGCTGAGCAGCCGGAAGGTGGCGCAGGCCATCGCCGAGACCACCGGGGCGCAGGTGCGGACATTCCACTCCTGCCAGACGGTGAGCCGGGCGGAATTCGACGGCGGAGCCACCTATATCAGTCTGATGACCGCCAACGCGGCGGCACTGAAGGAGGGACTGTCCTGATGGAACAGGAGAAGCGCATACTGCTGGACTGCCGGGATGCGGCGCTGGGCTATGAGGGCAAGCCGGTGTGGGAGCACCTGAGCTTTCAGGTACACAGCGGCGACTATGTGTGCATCGTGGGAGAAAACGGCAGCGGCAAGTCCACACTGGTGAAGAGCCTGCTGGGGCTGCTGCGCCCCATGGCGGGCGAGATCGTACGCTCCCCTGCCCTGCGGGGCGGAGCCATCGGCTATCTGCCCCAGCAGACAAAGGCGCAGAAGGACTTTCCCGCCACGGTGACGGAGGTAGTGCGCAGCGGCTTTCTCAGCAGCCGGGGCATGCGGTTTTTCTACACGCCGAAGGAAAAGTCCACCGCGCTGATGCACATGGGCAAGCTGGGCGTGCTGGAGCTGAAGGACCGGTGCTACCGGGAGCTGTCCGGCGGGCAGCAGCAGCGGGTGCTGCTGGCGCGTGCTCTGTGCGCCGCCGGTGAGCTGCTGATCCTGGACGAGCCGGTGACGGGACTGGACCCGGCGGCGGCCCAGGAGCTGTACCGCACGCTGGAATACCTGAACAAGCAGGAGGGCATCGCCATCGTTGCGGTGACACACGATATACGCAGCGCCCTGCGCTACGCCGACCATATTCTGCACGCCGGCCACGGAACGTACTTCTTCGGCACGGCGGCGGACTATCTAACGTCCCCCTGGGGCAAGCGGTTCGGAGGTGACGAGGCATGAGCTTACTGCTGGAAATGTTCACGTACCCGTTCATCCTGCGGGCGTTCGTGGTGGGTATCCTGGTGGCGCTGTGCGCGGCGCTGCTGGGCGTACCGCTGGTACTGAAGCGCTACTCCATGATCGGCGACGGGCTGAGCCATGTGTCCTTCGGCGCATTGAGCATCGCGCTGGCCTGCGGCTGGGCGCCGCTGCCGGTGTCTATCCCGGTGGTGGTGCTGGCAGCGCTGGGGCTGCTGCGGATGACGGAGAGAAGCCGGATGGGCGCGGACGCGGCCATCGCGGTGGTCAGCGCGTCGGCGCTGGCCATCGGCGTGGTGGTCACCAGTCTGACCACCGGCATGACCACGGATGTGGACAGCTTTATGTTCGGCTCCATCCTGGCCATGGACCGGGCGGATGTGGCGCTGAGCGTGGGGCTGTGCGCGGCGGTGCTGGTGCTGTATGTGCTGTTTTACCACCGGCTGTTCGCCATCACCTTTGATGAGAGCTTTTCCCGCGCCACCGGCATGCGCGTGGAGCTTTACAACACGGTGCTGTCGGTACTGACAGCGCTGACCATCGTGCTGGGCATGCGGCTGATGGGCGCCATGCTCATCTCCAGTCTGGTCATCTTCCCCGCCCTGACGGCGATGCGGCTGCTCCGCAGCTTCCGCGGCGTGGTCATCTGCGCGGGGGTACTCAGCGTGGTGTGCTTCTGCGCGGGGCTCACCGGCTCGTATCTGCTGAGCACCCCCGTGGGCGCTACGGTGGTGCTGGCGGATCTGGCGGCGTTCCTGCTGGCCTGGGCGAGCACCGTGGTACCGGCCTGGGTAGCGGCCAAACGCAAGCTGCGTGACAAGCCGGCTTCCCTACTTCGGGCATTTCATGTTCATGACTTCGGGTGGCTATAAGCACGTGTTCGGCGAGCAGCACCAGTCGAACGCCTATATGGTGCGGCTCAAGAACCACGAGACCTCCAATGTGGAGTCGCGCAGCGCCAAGCTCATGAAGCTGGATGGCGTGAAAGGCATCGTGCAGAACACGACCTCAAAGAAACAGCATGCTCGGCGCGCTGAAGTCAGTGGAATAGCAGCGGAATAACAAATGGGATCGGCTTTGAAGCCGATCCCATTTGTTATTCGCTCACTGCTTTCTGAGCCTTCTGCGCTTTCTGCTCCTTTTGGCAATCAGAGCACAGTCCGAAGACCTCCAAGGTGTGGGATTCAACGGTGAAGCCGTGGCCGTCGGCCACTTTGCGCAGCCAAGCCTCGCTGGGCGGGTCGATTTCCACGGTTTTGCCGCACCGCCTGCACACCAAGTGGTGGTGATGTCCGTCGTCGCCGCATAGGCGGAACAGCTGCTGGCCGACGGCACCGCGCAAGGCATGCTGCGAATCGATGACGGCAGATTGCGATTCTCCGTCTCACAGTCGACGCAATCGTCCGCGTCCGATGTGATGGCGTCGAGCAGCGGCTTGGATATTTCGCTGACGGTGCTGGGCAACATCGTGGACCTGTACAACCGCAACACCGATGTGGTGGTGGACATTGCGAAGCACAACACCGAAGCTCTGATGAATGGCAAGGTGACCGGCAGCATCGGTTCGGCGAATGGCTATACAAAGGAAATCCAGCTGACGAATTTTAAACCGAGCGGTACGGCACGATATTACTATGCACTGCTGGGATTGGCCGCGTTGATGGCCATGAGCTTCGCCATCAACGTAGTGACGATGACGCAGGCGAATCTTTCGGCTTTGGGTGTCCGCCGTTCCGTTTCGCCGCTTCCGAAATCGCAGCAACTGCTGGCTGGATTCCTGTCCAGTTGGCTGTGTTCGTTCCTGAGTCTGACCGTGGCCATGCTGTATATCCGGTTCGTCTGTCATATTTCGTTGGGCGGACGTGAATGGGCTGGTGTGGGAGCATGTCTCATGGCTTCGTTCGCGGCGAGCGCATTCGGCACGTTGCTTGGCGCGCTGCCGAAGATTCCAACCGGCGCCAAGCAGGGGCTGTGCACGGCGATCGCCTGCACGTTGTCATTGTTCTCCGGACTGTACGGTTCGTTCGCCATGCAGTTGAGCGACTTGATCGCCCAGCGCACACCGGTGCTGAGTCTGCTCAATCCGGCGCAGCAGATCACGAACCTGTTCTACGACATCCTCTATTACGACAATTTCAAACCATTCTTCACCACCGCCGGCATCCTTGCCGCGATGAGCCTGGTCTGCCTTGCTGCGGCGACCGTTCTGTTGAGGAGGCAACGCTATGAATACCTGTAAGACGGCGCTGAGAATTCTCAAATCGCGCAAGATGTACCTGGTCATCTATTTGGGGTTCATCGGCATCATGATGTTCGCCATCAGCTGGCAGATCATGCGTGGCTCGATGACGGGTGGCGATGAGGTGTTCCATCCCGATACGGCACGTGTGGCGGTGATCGACCGTGATGGCGATGCCGATGGTATTTCATCCGCGCTGCGTTCCTATCTTGCGTTGGATGGCGAGATGGTGGACCTTGCCGACGATTCCGAGGCGTTGCAGCAGGCCGTCGCTTCGAACTATGTTGATTTGATCGCAATTGTGCCGCACGGGTTCGCTTCGGATTATCAGAAATATCTGGATGGTTCGTCAAATGACCAACCGACTGTCGAAACCGTTGTCAGCTACACTTCCGGAGCAGGCTCCCTTTCGCAGCTGGAAGTCAACGAATTCCTGTCATTGACACGCACCGCG
>ERZ857757.416-NODE-416-length-46160-cov-7.084177_pt1 | contig 46160 bp, 37 predicted proteins | sample MGYA00519764_ERZ857757 | MGnify/ENA primary metagenome ERZ857757 (study PRJEB31778, sample SAMEA3449359) | human gut metagenome | biome: human gut; feature: human-associated habitat; material: faeces | place: United Kingdom | collected 2010/2012 ...
CGCGTGCTTTTTGGTTACTTTTTGCACGCCGCAAAAAGTAACAGAAAAAACGTCCCCTTTTGCTTGCTTTTCGCAGAGACGAAAAGCAAGCTCTTTTCAGGCTTTTCGGAAAAAACAAAACCGCCCGGTGGTTTGAATATCCAAACCGCCGGGCGTTAAATTTAAATTCTTTTGCCCCCTTTTCTTAAAAGAAAAGGGACGAGGTCGCAAGGGCGCAGCCCTTGCATTTTTTTGCGCGGCTTTTCTTGGGAGAAAAGCCGCTATTTGTATAAAAACTCAGTTTTTCTCGACAATTTTGATGTTTTCCGCCGTAAAGCCGGTTTCTTCCATTACGATCTCCGTGATCTGCGCCACTTCTGCACTTAAAAGTCCCGGCGTCTTGACAATGACGTTGATGTTGTCGCCGGTCATAACGGCAAGACAATCCTCAAAGCCCTTTGCCTTGATCATTTCTTCAACAAGCGCTTCCGTCTCAATTTCAGAAGCAATGCTTATCATCCGATCAAGCGCTTTGTCCTTGACATCCGGCATGGTTTCGGCACTGTCAATTACCACTTGCAGTGTTTCGAGAGCCTCTTCACGTGAGCGCTCACGGTTTAATTCAGCCGAAACAAAATAACTGTCAGCGGAAACACTTTCTGCCTTTCCGATATTGTCCACAAGCTTGGCTTCTCCTAAGATCTTGGCGCTGTCGGAACTTGGCTCAGAGGTGTACAGATAAGAGCCTGCACCGACATTTTTGTCTTTATCTGCATTGATAATAAAATCTGAATACACCGATACGCCGATAATGAATAAACAACAGCAGACAATAATGGATTTTTTGTGCTTTACGATAAAGGAAATAACTTTTTTCATGATACGCGAGAACCTCCGGTTACATAAATTTTATTCTGGGAAATACCGAGCGAAACGCTGACAGCCTGTAAAATCTCCGCCTTGACGGACGGCACTGCGCCGCCTTCACATACGATCCAAACGCCGCAAAGCTTCGGACATAGCTCCTTTACGACGACCGGCGTTTCACCCCGTTCGCGGTCGGTCGTGTAGGCAAGCCGCTTTTCGGTCGTTTTGGAATTTTTCGTTTCATCACCGCTTTCATCTAAGGTCGCATTGCTTGCATAAACCGTTTCATAGGAGGTCTCCGCCGTTATGAAAACGTGCGCTTTCCCGGCTCCGTCCACCGCCTCCACAGTCTTTTTTAAACGTTCTTCCAAGCCGGAAAGATAGCTTTCAAGGCTTGTGTCAGCCGCTTTTTCCGGCCGGTTTGACAGAATCCCGGCAAGAACAATCAATGCTATGCCGGCGAAAACGGCCGTAAACAGGAGAATGTTTTTCTTTCGGTCAGGCGATGCGGAAAAAACGGTTTTGTTCATGCTTTTCATTCCTCTTTCTTGATGTTGGGGGATACTTTCGGTTTTTTTATGACGACGAACCGAATAACATCCCATTTACATAACTCTGTGCGGTGTTTCGCAGTTCCTCCGGCGTTTCTTCGCCAAAAGAAAGCGAAACGGACGATAGTATGACCTCTGTGCCGCTGTTTTTCTTATTTACAGTCAAGTCTATGCGTACCGCGTCCGGATTTATGCCGTATTTGTCCGAAACGGCATTTTTTATTTGCGTTTCCAGTTCCGCTTTTGTTTTTTCGATTAACAGTGAAAAATTCTCTGTGCCGGACGTCACTTGTTCTTCCGAAACTTCCGGAAGAGCGAAAAATGTGCTTATATCGAAATTCCCTTTGCCGGTTATATTGCCGAAAAACGAGAAAACCGACACGCATACACATAACGCACAGACCGTCTTAATGGCCGCCGAGAGACCTTTGCCGGACGAACTCTGCGTGTTTTCGCTTAAAACTTCGCAGAGAAGCGCCGCCGCGCACACAAAAAATAACCGACAGAAAAAACTGTGAAAGTCAAGCATGTTTTGCTGCTCCGTTCTTTTGTAAATCTGAAAGCCGTTTAAACGCTTAATGCCGTTTCCGTGCAGGCGGCAAACAAAATGATGCCGCTGACCGATGCAAAAAGACAGATGGCAATGAGAATGTTGAGCGAACTGCCCACGCTCTCCAAAAAGCCGGTAAAGGGGCGCGTTCCCATGAGCTTGGAGCAGAACAGCGCGAAAAGTACGGAAAACTTTACGGCAAGAACTGTGCAAAGCGTCGGAATGACCAAATACAGAAGATAGGCGATCCCTAACGCGCCGAACGTCCCTTTTATCACATTCGCCGCACCGAGTACCGTCCGGAAACATTCGCTTAACATGTTTCCGGCAATCGGCACTAACCGCGCCGCTGTAAAGCGGATTCCGCGAACAGCCGCATTATCCGCACCGGCCGCCGTCCTGACAGCCGCCGCATGAATGCCGCCGAATACCGCAAAAAGCACGCCGAGCCCCCATGTGCAGAAGTTGCGGATGAAGTTTATCACCCCCGAAAGATCCAGCGTTTTGGAAAGTGTTGACAGCACGCCGAACGCAAGCACGATTTTGACGCATGGCAGAACCACGCTGTGGGAAAGAATCTGCATGAGCCCGACCACAAACGCCGAAGAAGAGGCGGATACGGCCGCCGCGCTCACTTCGCCGCACGAGGACAGGAGCAAACTGGCCGAAGCGTTGGCCGCCGTCATAAACGACACATATTTTTCCAAAAAAGCGTCTGTTTGCTCAATAACCGGTTTCACCGCACCGAATACGATTGAAATGACTCCCAACAGACACGCAAGTTCCAAAAGCCGTGTACCGCTCCCAAGGTTTTCGGAAAAGATTCCGATGACGGAGGAGAGAAGAATGACGGCAAGCAAGAGGGGAAAGACGGCAAAACTGTTTTTTAAAGCTTCTCCCAGCCGGTCGATTCCGAAATTCCAGATACTTTCAGGGGAAAGCGCGTCGGCGGCCTGTTGACCGAGATTCTGTACATCGTCAGGCGAAAGTTGGCCGGATTCTTCGGAAAGAGAGAACATCCGGTCAAGAAGTGTGCTTTCTTTGTCCCCAGTGTTGTTTTCTTCGGCGAACACGCCAAGCGAAAACATGAGAATTGCAAAAAGCAGAAACACCGTTTTACGCAATACATACGCTTTGCCCCGCATAGACGCACCGTCCTTTCTTTGAATATCCTTGTATGTTTACTCCAATAAGGCAAGCGTTTGTCCGAACACATCCTTTAAAAGCGGCAGACATAGCGCAAGGATCACACTTTTTCCGCACAGTTCTGTTTTGGAGGCAAGCGCCGTTTCACCGCAATCGCGGCATACGTCAGCCGCAAGAGTGGTGACTAACGCTATGCCGGAGGCTTTGAATAACAGCGTAAACAGCCCAGAATCCGCATTTGTGTCAAACGTGCGTAAGTATTCAATCACCGGCGTTAAAATGCCCATGGCGCACACAGTAAACCCAAGACACAGGAACAGTGAGACAAACGATGCATATTCTTCTTTCATGCGGCGAAGCACAAGAATTAATACTAGTCCCAGTACGGCAAAGCCGAAGATTCGGTATAAACTCATGGCTATAACCCGAAAATGTTGCGTACCGATGTGAATAACCGGTCGATCTCGCTTACAAGCATCAGCAATACGACAATGATTCCCGCAATCGTTACAAAAACCGACTGTTCGTCCCGGCCGGATTTTGAAAGAATGTTTCCGGCCACCGAAACCAAAATTCCCACGCCGGCAATACGTAAAATGAGTGTTACATCCATTGCTTTATCTCCTGTTTTTCTTTTTTGTGTTTTCCTTTGAAAGATGGTTTACAGCAAGATGAGAGCGGCGAAAAGCCCGCATAAAATGCCGAGCTTTCGATAGAGAACGCACTTGGACGTATCTTCGGCCGCATACGTTTGTTCCAAGGCGGAAAGATTTGTTTTAAAACGGGTGACAAGCTCGCTTTCCGTTTTCCTGAATCCGCTTTTTCCGAGCGAAGCGGCAAAGGAAAAATAGGTTTCAGCACATTCTTTCGGCAAGTCTCCGGCAATAAGCGTGAGCGCCTCGGACAGCGCGTCCGGCGTACCGCTTTTCAGCGCCTTGCAGAAACCGCGCTTTTCCAATATGTCCCCATGGAATCCGGCATAGATATCGGCAAGCGGAAGCGCGCCGTTGTCTATGCCGTTCTGAATGCGTTCCAAAAGTCCGAGCAGTTCGCCGCGCATTCGGGCGTTTCCGGCACGCACAGCGGCAAGATGCGCTCCATACAGCGATATCGCGCCTGAAATAAGTAAAATTCCGATGTATTTTAGCATAGCAGTTCTTCGGCTTTGCCGTTCGTATATTCGTACAGTGTTCCCGAAACTTTGCCCGATCGGCGCGATAAAACATAAAAGAACCGGAAAACGCCCTCGTCGCAGAGCTTTTTGACGGCCGCATGCTTTAAGGCGTCGTCTGCCTGCGCACCGTGCATGGATGCAATAAAGACGATTCCGCCGAAATGCGCGTCGCTTATCATGGCTGCATCGTGCGCTGAGCCGATCTCATCGCAGAGAATCACCTCCGGGGAAAGGACGCGCGCCGCACATTCTAATCCCTCCGACTTGGAAATACCGGAAAGGACATCGACCGCACATCCGGAAAAGTATTCCGGCAGATAGATCTCGTCGCGTTCGTCTAAAATACAGACGCGCCAGAAACGGCCGGTGTTTACGCTTTTTGTGCGGATATCTCTCGAAAGGCCGATGGCAAGGTCGCGTAACAGCGTTGTTTTTCCGACACCCGGCGGCGAAATGACCAAAATTCCGCCGCCGTCGGTGAAACCGTCCCGGGCGATACGGTTGACAAGCGGCGCTGCACAGCCGCTGATATGCCGCGGAAACCGCAGGTTGACCCCAGTGATTTCCGAAAAGCCCGCCATTTCACCGCCATGCGTCAGAACCCTTCCGAAAAGACCTGCGCGAATGCCGAAACGTGTGATATAGCCGCGTTTTACGGTTTCTTCGTAGGCGTATACCGATCCGCCGCATAACCGGTACAGGAATTCATCCAGATCGTCCTTGCTCACACGCACACACCTTGCCGGGTCCGCGCTTATCCCGGTGTCGGAAAGATACCGGTTTTCTCCGTCCACGGTAACGGTTGTGATATTGTCGGCACGGAGCCGCAATTCCGTGATTCTTTCAAGCGTCGGCTGCGGCAGACGGTTGAGCGACGAGCGTATCGGGCCGGGAAGAAAGGTTATAATTTTAAATAAGCTTAAATCGTCCATACAATAACTCCTTTTCTTTTTGAATCTTTGCTTTTGACGGGCATATTTCTGTTAAACCATGTTTCTATAACGCGCTCCGCTCCAAGAAATTGTATACCGCCACAATCTGTTCCCATGTACGGATATCGATGACGCCGGTTACAGGCAGATAAAACCGGCGTTGGAAAGCGCGCACAGCCTCTTCGGTGGCGGCGCCGTATATGCCGTCTGCGTCCAAAGCCGGAATTTCGGGATAGGATTCCGAAATGCGCGTCAGATATTCCTGCATAAGACGTACATCTTCACCGCGCGAACCGCGCCGCAGAGCATTTCCCGGAAAACTCTGTTCGCCCAGCTCCGGCGTTACGACAACAAGAATATTTTCGTATATTTCGTACAGTTTCTGCCAGACAGCGGCGTCTGTTTCTCCGGTTTCGGGAAGGCCGAACTGAGCTTGAAAACGCACCAACGACTGTTCCGTGCCCTCGCCGAATATTCCGTCAAGAGCAGGCGAGGGGATTCCCTCATAGAATAAGGCGATATAGCCGAGTAAGAATTGAAGCCTTGCCACATCTCTTCCGGTGTCGCCGCGTTTAAGAACGACCGTCGGCGGCGTTTCGGAAAGTGTACCGGTCTCACCGGCTCCGCTAAGCTCCGCAAGTTTCAGAATCGAGGCGTAGACATACGAAATCTTATACCAGGTTGCTTTTCCGACAATGCCGTCCACCGTCAATCCGAAAATTTCCTGAAAAACGCGGACTGCCGAATCGAGCGCCGAATCAAATACCCGGTATACCGGATTGATGCGCGGAATCAACGGATAGTTGGCGGCAATGCGGTACAGCTGACGCCGGATGTATTCCACGTCCGAGCCTTGCGAACCGAATGACAGCGGCGAACCGGGATAGGAACGGGAAAAATCCGAAATGACATCCGTCGAGGCAAGTTCAATATCCTCGCCGTAGTAGTAGCGTAAGATATTCAAGGCCGAATAGCCTTGTGCTCCCAGGTTCTCCGACCCCCATTGGGACATGCCCGAACAGGTCGCGCGTCTGCCGTCGCAGTACGAGGCGAATAAGGGACTTATATATTCGCTCCGGCGGATATAGACGTTGAACAGTTCGTCAACCAGTTTGCTGATATTGTCGAAAATGTTTCGTCCGGGTACATAGGATTGGTCGAACTGGGTGGAATTGGTGATATCGAAATTGTATCCTTGGCTGGGATACCATTCCGTGTAGATACGGTTGAGCGTCAGGGAAATGATAGCAAGAATGTTGGCGCGGAGGGCCTCCTCCGACCAAGTTGGGTAGATTTCCGATGACGCCACATTTTTTATGTAATCGGGAAAGGAAACATACACGTTTTCCGCATTAGACGAAGGAACGCCGAGATGCACCGCCACGGTTTCGGGAATAACGACCTCGCGCGCAACAAGCGGTTCGGCTGTGTTTCCGGGATAGAGTTTGGGACGCTCCGAACCCACAAGCAGTTCATTAGGCGGAATTTCGTAAACAATGACGCCGCCTGTTGTGCCCTCATACCCTTTGGAAAGCGGCGTTAACAAGATTGGAACGACGCTCATTTTCCCGGCAAATACCGGCGCATGCAGTACGCGTACCGGAAAATAGCCCGGGACGTTCGCATATACATCGGCCACCGAATACGGAAACACCGGATTGTATTCGTTTAAGGAAATAGCAGGATCGGGTGTTTCCACCGTTACCGATTGCGTAGAGCCGGATGCGTCGGTGAGAAGCCGATAGTTGTAGCGCGCGGCATTGACCGGAAAATCGGAAATAAAGCCGTTGTTGCCGTCCGATGTGATTCCTGTCGTTTTTACATAAACGTTCTGATCGCCGAGCGGCAGCGCGCCGTCCGCAAGCTGTAAACTCACGCGAAGATAGCCTTGATACAAAAAAGAACACCTCGTTTCGTTGTCTTGGTTAATCATATTCGGATACTCGTCCCGATATGACAGAGTTTTTCATGAGTGTGCGCTAAAAAATGACATTTTTTGTAGCGCTTCTGACATATAATTAAAACAGCAGAACGCAAAGGATTTGGTGAGTTTGATTTTGTACGCGGACGTGCTGTTTGCGATAAATTTCATTATGGACTATTTGGCGTTATACGCGTCATCGGCCGTACTTCGCTTAAAAAAGAACCGGCTGCGGCTGGCGCTCGGGGCGTTTGTCGGCGCGGCGTATTGTTTGTTGAAACTGTATGTGACGCTTGCCGAACCGTTTACGGCGCTTGCTGTCTCGCTTGTTATGTGCGGCATTTCGCTGTGGAACGGAAAGCTCTTTACCTATATCAAAGCCGTGATCTTATTCTATGCGGCAAGCATGCTGTTCGGGGGCGTGATGACGTTTTTGTATGAAAGCGCATACCGGTACCGGCATGCACAAATCTTTAAAAACGGGCTGACACCGGGAATGTTTTTTACCGCCGTCGGAATCTTATTCTTATTGATATTGGTCGGCGGAAAGATCATCTCCCACAGCGTTTTTGCCAAAAATGTGAATGTGCGCATCCGAATCGGAGATAAGTGCGAAAACTTCCGCATGCTTTGTGATTCGGGCAACCTGCTTCGCGACCCGTATAACGGGCTTCCTGTCTTGGTGCTTGACGCTAAAAGTCTTGACAAGCTTTTGGGAAAAGACGGTTTTCATCGGCATTTTGACACATTGGGCGGCCTTGCGGCAAGCCGGAAATTCCGGTATATTCCCATACATACGCCAAGCGGCGACGGTGCGCTCCCGGCCTTTTTGCCGGACGGCGTTTTTGTGCACAGTTCCCGCCGGAATGAGCCCGAACGGCCGATCGACGCAATGATTGCCGTCGATTCGCGCGAGGCGGGTTATGGGGAAAACGACGGTATCATACCGCTTTCGGCTGTCTGTATCTAACATTCCATATTATTAAAAACCAGGGAAAGGAAGAAGTTTTTATGAGTTTAAAGTCCGTATGTTGCAAAATAGAGATGATTTTCGGAAAAATGAACCGCAAAAATGCGTATGAGAAGAATTCACTTCGCTTAAAGATACTGTATCGCTTTTTCGGAGAGGACAGCGTTTTTTATATCAACGGTTCGCAGACGCTCCCGGCACCGCTTGACGCGGCCGGTGAAGCGATGCTTTTATCGCGCTTGAAAAGTGCCGATAAAAAAGAAGCGGAAAAGGCAAAAAACGTGCTTGTCGAACGCAATCTGCGGTTGGTGGTGTATATTGCCAAACGTTTTGAAAACACCGGAATCGGTATAGAGGATCTGATCTCTATCGGTACGCTCGGATTGATGAAAGCCATTTCCACTTTCAATACGGACAAGAACATCAAGCTTGCTACATATGCTTCACGCTGTATTGAGAATGAAATTCTCATGTATATCCGAAAAAACGCGCGTACCAAAAACGATGTGTCGCTGGAAGATCCGTTAAGCGTGGACTGGGACGGCAACGAACTGCTGTTGTCGGATATTTTAGGTTCGGAGGACGATGAAGTACAGCGTCGGTTGGAGGACGAGGAGGAAAAAAAGATGTTGCACGAAGCTGTCGCGCGCTTGGATAAGCGTGACAGACAGATCATCGAACTCCGGTTTGGCTTGACCGAACGGGAAAACCCGTATGAAAAGACCAAAGAGATGACACAAAAAGAGGTGGCGGATTTACTGGGTATTTCACAGTCGTATATCTCGCGGCTTGAAAAACGCATTATCGCAGGCCTCAAAAAAGATATTGCCGCATTTTACCGATGAGCACCGAATAAGCAGAAAAAACGTTTCGTTTAAATTTTTTGTAAAAAAGGAAAGTTATTGTTGCAAATCCCTCAAAAAAGTGGTATCATATATTTTGAATATATATGTCGATTTCAATCACTTTTAGGGAGCGGATACAATGACAAACGGATACGGCAATCTAAAACCGAATATCACTTTGCAGACAGGCGCGGTCTTTTCCGCCGCTATGGCCGCTTCCGGCGCTGTGCCGCTTTCCTCGGTCACTTTTACGGATTTACCCGAACATTCCTTTTCGCTCACGCTTGAAGCAGAGTGTCTGTGCGGCGAAAATCTTGTGTTCCGTTTCCCTGCCGTCACATTTCCGTCGTTTGACAGCCGTTTGTGCGGCGAAAAGGCGGAACGTACGGCTTTGATCCGCTTTTCCGCTGAGGATTTTGAGATCGGACATGCTTATCTGAATACGCTTCTTGCGCCTGCGGACGCGCTTTTAACGGTTAAGGCCGTTATCGGCGATGTCGCTGTTACGGCGGACGCAAGAATTCAGCTTTTGCCGCGCGATGAATGGCTCGGACTTGAAATTCATCCCGAAACGCTTGCCGCTTTTGTTTGCCCGAACAGTGAGGCTGTGGAGAATTTAGCGGCCGGAATTTCGCCGCAGGCTCCGTTTTCTGCTCTTTCGGACAACACCGAAATCTTACGGAACATTGTAAAGAACATCCGCGACGGCAGTATGATCTGTGCCGCACGGGATTCCTATTCGCCTGAACGCCGCCAGCGTATCAAAAGCCATGCGGCGCTGTGCATTCCGAACGCAGTTGCTGCCACTCCCATGGAACTGGCTTTACTGTTCTGCGCCGCCGCGGAAAGATGTGGCTTTGCGCCGATGATAGCGTTTGCGACGAACCTGTCGGGTATGGTGAGCTTATTTTGCGGCGTGCGCGCCGCCCATGTCAAATCCGGAACAGGCATGGTGTCGGAGAGCCTTTCCAAAATCCGCGCCATGTTGGAAAACGGCGAACTGATTTTATTTGACCCGGCGGTCCTGTCGTCGGCGCAAAGTATCGATATTTCTCTTGCCGCCGCCGAAGCGCACGGATATTTTTCCAAAGTCAGCACCAAACTTGTTGCCGCGCTCGATATTGCCGAAGCGCGCGCCTGTGGCGTTGCGCCTTTTTACAGTGAATCCGAACCGGTAAAAGCCGCACTTCCGGACGAGCCGTCTCATTCGGCACGCGATGAACTTGTCAAGCTTTATAACGGTCTTTCCGGCAGCCGCATTTTTAAAGCGTTGTCCGGCGAATATGGTACATACGACGTTTTGCCGCTTGTCGGCTTTGACCCGGATGGTCTTGTGTGCGGACAGAGCGTGCGTATAGGACCTATGGAGATCAGCGAAAAACCGGCGCGCTTTGCAGGACTTGCCGATGATTTTGCCTCGTTTGCCTTAAAGGACGAACGCGCTGTCGCCTATAACAAAGCTGAGCTTGAAGAAGCACGCGCGGCTTTTTCGGCGTTTCAGAAACGCATAGCCGAAAAAAAGTATGTTGTTTCGGGGTTATATGAAAAAACGTTTCATGAAAAGATCTCGCGTATGACGTTCGGTAAAGCGCCGGGCTTGTCCGGTTATGCGATTGCCGGATTTCTGCGCCTATGTGAAAGGGAAAGCGGCGAAACGCGCTATCTGCCGCTTTCGTTTGTACGCGTGTCGTTCGCGCGTAAATTTGATTATTTCTTCTGCCCGGAGACCGACACGCCGGTTATCAACGGCCTTGCCGCCGCAAGTCTTGACGTCAAACTTTCAAAAAACGGAAACCTTGACAGTGTATCAGAGGTGTTTGCGTTTTTTGAAAAAGCGGTAAAAGACGCACGTCCCGGCGAATACTCCGACATCCGTGTGATCCGTGAAACCGCGCTTATCAAGGCCGATCTTGCCGAGTATATTCTTTGGAGCAATATCGGTTCCTACGCGCGCACTATGTTGAAAAACAAGAACTTTGAGTCGCTGATAGTGAAAAAAGCACCGGAGGAAAACCGGTCAAACCCGGATATGTCTCGTCCGGTCTTGCGCTTTGCACCGCAGACCGTCAAAGACGCGCTGGCCTATGACGGAAACGTTCTGTTTTCGGCGGCAAACGCGCAGGAAAAAGCCGATTTTATCGTCAATACTGTCGCTCTTTCGCTTGCCGACGGCAAAAGTGTGCTTGCGGTGTCGGAAGACCCGGCGTTCTTGGATTTTGCGGCAAAAGAGTTAAAAGACGCGGGCCTTGACGAAACTGTACTCGATTTGGATGCCTGCCGCACGTCGCATGAGGTCATCGAAGCGGTAAAAGAGCGGCTTGCCGCACTGTCAGACCTTGAAAGAACGTCTGCCGCACCGCAGACAAAAAATGAACTTGAAGAAACCGCCGCACGCTTAAAAAACTATGCAAAGCGCTTAACGGAAACCGATTCTTCGCTTGGCGTGTCGCTTTTGGAGCTTGTGGAATCGTTTGATAATGCCTATGATTTTACCGAAAACACGGAGCTTTTGCCTGTCGAAAAGGCGGCAACCGAAAATCTGAACGGCGAAAAGTTAGACGCGCTTTTTGATTTGGCGGAACGCCTTGTCAAAACCTCCCGTGTCACATTGGGGGAAGTCGGACTTCCGGACAGTGCGCCTTTGAAATCGCATCCGTTATACGCACTTGCTCCCGAAAAAATGCCGGACGATGCGCTTTTGCATGAGGTCTATGAGCTCATCGCGCGGATTTTGCCGGCACTTTCCGAGTATCGGGAAACCTTTTTTGAGATCAGCCCGATGTTGGGCATGAAAATCTCCGAGATCACCGATCTTGCCGGTCTTTATGCCTTGAACGAGTTATACAAACTCTTCATCTCGGCACGCGAATACGATATCCCTGCCGATTTTGCCTCACATGGCCTTTCTGCGTTTGCCGACGGCGAATCGCGCCGCAGTCATGCAAAAAAGCGCATGGAAAACATCGAATATCAGCTCCGGTTCTTCTCACCGGAACTGTTTGAGGACGTTGATCCGCTGCTTTCCGGCTATAACGGCGAATCGGACGATAAAGCCGGTTTTATCAAGAAATTCTTAGTTAAAAAGAATCACAAGGACGTGCTTTTGCAGTATGTTCCGGCACAAAACCGCGCGGAGTTTGCCAAACATCCCGTGTCGGACATCTACAAACTCCTTGACGAATACCGTACCGAAAAGGCGGCAGCCGGCGAATTGGGTATGACGGAAGACGAAAACGCCGAATCGCTTGCGGTTCTTGTTGGAGAATTGAAAAACGTGCTGTTGAAATTGTATCCGGCGGACGCGGATGACGAACGGAAGACCGACGCGCGTTTGGCAAGACTGTTTTCGTTTATCACGCGGCTTTGCGCCGATCCTGCACTTTCCAAGAAACTGACGTTTGCGCGTGCGCGCTTTGCCCAAGTATATTCGGAAAACGAGTGTATGCTTGAAAAATTGGCAGCACTGTTGGGCGCAGATTTCAGATGCCTTGACTTTGAAACGGGAATCTTGAATTACGACGGCCTTTCCGCTTATTTAAAACGTGTTGAAGAAAATCTCCCGGCGCTCTCCGGCTGGGTCAACTGGCTGGATGCCCGGAATATGGCAAAGCCGCTTTTGCCGGCCTTTTCCGCTTATTTATGCGAAACCGGCTCAAAACCCGGAACCGACCGCCTTTTCGCGTCGTCGCTCTTACTGCCTGCGGTGCGTTTTTTGGTTCATAAGACTGCATTGGATACAGACAGAGAGGCCATAACGCGCGCAAGGGAAAAATATCCCTCTCTTTGCGAAAAAAGTGCGGTACTCTCGCTTGAAACCGCTTTACAGACACACCGTCAGCGCGTCAAGCATTACGATGAGACCGAAAATCTCGTATCTTTGCTGGAAGCCGATGCGGCTCTTCCGGTGAATGCCTTTGCCGCAAAGCATAAAAAGCATTTGCTCCGTGTGTTCCCGGTTCTTCTTGTCAATACCGAAAGCATCGGCGATGTGTCGCACGGCGAAAGTTTTGCCGATACGGTCCTTTGCGACGATGCCTCGCATCTGCCGCTTACGCTTGCTGCTGTGGCGGCTGCAAAGCGCGCGGTACTGTTTACGCATATACGCAGACTCTCCGCTGCGGCGCGTATGCTTCTTGAAACAGGCGCTTTACGCGTATCGCTTGCTTCGGACAAAACGGTGTTTTCCGGCTCTTTCGCGCGAAAAACGTCGGTTTCTGCCGTTATGGTAAACGGCGCTATGCGCTTTCCTGCCGATCTTGCTAATCCTGCGGAGGCGGAACAGTGTGTCGCAAAGGCTTTGGAACTTGCGGAAAACGGCCAACGGACAGCTATCTTTGCCTTTACACATGGCCAATGTGCCTATATCCGGCACTTACTGTGTGTGACGGCGGAAAACGATAAAAACGTGCGTGCCCGTATTGAATCGGGACTTGTTGCCGTACGCGATGCTTATGAACCTTGTTATGAAACCTTTGAAAACGCGGTCTTTTCGTTTGCCGCGGCGGCAGACACCGAAGGTGCGCTTTGTCGTGCATTCTGCACAGGAAGTACGGCGGAATTCCGCAATGCCCTTGGCGCTTCGTTAAAAACGGTTGTGGGACAGGCGGTGTTTGTCACATCGCTCTCGGCAAAAGAACTGGATCTGTTTGGAAAGCGTTCTGCCGCGGCGCGCGAGCTGTATTATGCGCTTCGCTATGCCGTGGGAGGCGTGCGCCCGTTTGACGCGTCAGAGCTTTCGGAAAGCTCCGTGCTCTGTGAGACACTGCTGGAAGAACACCCGGATATGATTCCGGCGTTGGGGGCGCTTGCCTGCGGCGCAGACTTAATAAGCCCCGACGGAACGACGGCATATTTGTATGATTGCCTGAACGAAAACGATTTGCCGGAGCGGTTGGATATCTGCGAACGGTTGAACCAAAACGGAATTAAATGCATGCTCGTTTCGCCGCTTGATGCTGTTTGGGAACTTGGTGCAGAGCCGCGCGGTGAATGAAATCCGGCAAAGCGGATAAAATGACTTCGGAGTCTTTGAAATAAAAGCCGTGAAGCGCATGTGTCCCGTTATTTTGCCCGGATCTGTTATTATGATGAAAGGATGTGCCTCATGGCCGTTATTGAAGGCGCTTGTATCGGAATCGATCTCGGTACGGCAAACTGCCTTGTTTGCACAAAAGATAAAGGAATTGTCATCCGCGAACCGTCGGTGGTGGCCTATGACCTCGCCTCTGACAGAGTGATCGCAATCGGCGCCGAAGCAAAGCGCATGATCGGCAAAACGCCGTATGGCATAACGACGGTAAAACCGTTGAAAGACGGTGTTATCGCCGATTTCGGCCTGACGCTTGCCATGATGAAAATGTTTATCGGCCGTGCCATGCGTTCCTCCATTTTCGCACGCCCGAAAGTCATCGTCTGCATTCCTTACGGAATTACCGAAGTCGAACAGCGTGCCGTAGAAAATGCCGCTATCGAAGCAGGCGCTTCGGGCGTGGCTCTTGTGGAAGAACCGGTCGCGGCGGCTATCGGGGCAGGGATTCCGATCCGTCAGCCCAAGGGCAATATGATTATCGATATCGGCGGAGGAACGACCGAAGTAGCGGTCGTGACAGGCGGAGGCGTTGCCGTTTCCAAGTCCTTGCGTATCGCAGGCGATACCTGCGATAAGGCAATTGCCGAATATATCCGCAAAAAATTCAATGTTTTAATTGGCGAAACCACTGCGGAAAACATCAAGACGGAAATCGGCTCGGCGCATGAATCTACCGATATCGGCATGTTGGAAGTGCGCGGCCGCAATCTCGGAACGGGACTTCCGTCAGTGTTCAATATCTATGCGCGCGAAGTGCGCGAGGCTATGCGTGAACCGCTTGGCGCGGTCATTGACGTGATCCGCGCGACTTTGGAGATCACGCCGCCGGAATTGTGCGCCGACTTATACGATAACGGAATTATGCTCGCCGGAGGCGGTTCGCTTTTGGCAGGACTGCCGCTTTTGATCGAAGAACGCACCGGACTTCCCGTAACACTTGCCAAACATCCGCTTGACGCGGTAGCGGACGGTATCGTCAAGATCATTTCCACACGCAATCTGCGGAGCGTCCTGAGCGAAGTCAAAAAAGTTTGATCGGACAAAAAAATTTATTATATAGAGGTAATCAAAATGAGCAAACTTGAAAGAATCAAATTTGTAAACAATGACGCCGAAAATTCTGAGCGTCCCGTATTTATCATCGTTATGGACGGCGTAGGACTTGCACCCGATACGGCAAGCAACGCTGTCAAGAACGCAAAAACTCCGACACTTGACATGCTTATGGAAAAATATCCCATGCTGAAACTCAAAGCACACGGTACTGCCGTCGGACTTCCGAGCGACGACGATATGGGAAACTCCGAGGTCGGACATAACGCTATCGGCGCCGGTCAGGTCTTTGCACAGGGCGCAAAACTTGTTTCCAATTCGATCGAGAGCGGAAAAATGTTTGAATCCAAGGCTTGGAAAGAAATCGTTTCGGTCAAAGATACCGGCAAGACGCTTCACTTTATCGGCCTTTTCTCGGACGGTAACGTTCACTCGCATATCGACCACTTGAAAGCCATGCTTGTCCAGGCAAAAAAAGAGGGTGTGCATACCGTTCGTATCCACATCTTGCTTGACGGCAGAGATGTCGGTGAGACCTCGGCGCTTGATTATGTCATTCCGTTTGAAGCGTTCTTGGCCGAACTGAACGACACTTCGTTTGACGCCAAAATTGCTTCCGGCGGCGGAAGAATGAACATCACCATGGACCGCTATGGCGCAAACTGGCCGATGGTTGAAAAAGGCTGGCATACGCATGTTCTCGGAGAGGGCAGACAATTTGCCTCCGCCGAAGAGGCTATTACCGCATACCGCAAGGAAACCGGCTGTATCGACCAAGACCTGCCGCCTTTCATCATTGCCAAGGACGGTAAGCCGCTCGGCACGATCGAGGACGGCGACAGCGTTGTGTTCTACAACTTCCGCGGCGACCGTGCTATCGAAATTTCCAAAGCCTTTGAAGAAAAAGACTTTGATAAGTTTGACCGCATCCGTTTTCCGAAAGTTACCTACGCCGGTATGCTTGAATACGACGGCGATCTGCATATACCGTCGCGTTACCTGGTCAGCCCGCCTGAAATCACCGGTACGATGGGTGAATTTCTGGCCGGTACCGGCGTGACGCAGTATGCGCTTTCCGAAACGCAGAAATTCGGTCACGTAACCTATTTCTGGAACGGCAACCGCAGCGGCAAGTTTGATGAAAAGACGGAATGCTATGAGGAAGTCAAGTCCGATGTTGTCCCGTTTGAACAGCGTCCGTGGATGAAGTGCGCCGAGATTACCGACCGCTTGATCGAAGTGGCCCAAGAGGGCAAATTCCGCTTTATGCGCGTCAACTTCCCGAACGGCGACATGGTTGGCCATACCGGAAACTACCTTGCTACAATCGTGGCGATGGAATCGCTTGATTTGTGCTTGGCACGTCTGCTGCCGGAGATTGACAAGGTTCACGGCGTGGCTATTATCACGGCCGATCACGGAAATGCCGATGAAATGTATGAGCTGGATAAAAAGACCGGACTTCCCAAAATCGATAAAGAGGGTCATTACAAGGCCAAGACCAGCCATACGCTGAATCCTGTTCCGTGCATCATTTACGATAACTTCGGCGCGGATAACTATACCGTCAAGACCGAAGGTTCTTACGGCCTTTCCAACATTGCCGCAACGCTTGTCAACCTTATGGGTTACAAAGCGCCCGATTTCTGGGATGAAAGCATGATTGAACTGAAAAAGTAAATTCATTTTGCCGCTCTGCCCTTATAAAAACCATAGGGCAGGGCGACCGCCATTTTTCCCGAAAGGAGATTTGTATGCGCTCCAAATACTTGGCCGCCGGACTTGCTTTGACCGCTTTTTTCCTTAACATTCCGGCTTTGGCACAGACCGTGCCGGAAACGGCCGCACCGGCTGTACAGACTGTCCTTTTGGCAGAATATGCGCCGGAAGGCGACGGAACGGCCGAAAATCCGTATCTTGCGGACAGCGCGGAAACGCTTGCTTATATTTCCGAACGGATAAACGCAGGCGACTCAGATTTCGCCGGCGCTTTCTACCGTCAGACCGCGCCGATTGTCTTAACTTCGCATATCCCGATCGGGACGGCGGATACGCCTTTTTCGGGTACATATGACGGCGACGGCTACCCGGTTACTTTTGAACATGTTCCGACCTATACCGATGTTTCGTATCTTGGCCTTTTCGGTTATGCACAACAGGCGAATTTCTTGAATGTTGTGGTGACAGGGGAACTAAGCGCAGATACCCAGAACGGCCAAACGCTGTATGCCGGACTTTTATGCGGCTTTTATAAGGGCACAAAGCGTGTGGAACGCGAAATACGCGGTTGCGAAGCAATCGGAAATGTGACGGCATATACCAACGGCGCAGCCGTTTATGCAGGCAGTTTGATCGGTTGCATGCGGTTGGATAGCGGCAAAACTGCGTTTACGGACTGCTATGCCGAGGTGCAGATCGTGGCAAGCAGTGTCTCGACGGCTTTTGTCGGGGGACTCTGCGGTTTTACACGCGCAGTGACAGGTGGTCTTATTTCTTACAGCCATTGCGCTTTTAATGGCTCTGTCGAAAATATGGGAAACAGCAAAATCGTTTATGCCGGAGGAATCACCGGCTATTTCAAGCAGGACGAAACCGCATGGTTAGTTTCCTCCGGAAGCGACAAAGCTGTTCTTTCGGAAGAACAGCCGCAGAGTATTGTATATTCTGCCGTTAAAGCCCGGATGAACGTTTCCGGAAGTTCGGAAATGCATGCGGGCTCTCTTTCGGGCTTTGAAGATGGCACGGCGGCAGCCGGCAACTATGTTTGCATTCCCGGTCTCACGCCATCCTCCAATACATTGAATGGTGAGAGCGTAACAGAAGATACCTTGTTTGACCGTGACTTCTTAACCGAAACTATGGGGTTTGATTTAAACGGAACATGGCTTGCGCTTGCCGACAAAAGCGGTATGCGCCTTGTTTCCAAGTATGCCGAACTGATTCGGACCCCTCTTGCGACTGACCGGAAAAACATCCTGCGTTTTCAGCCGGTAAACCTTGAAAAAGGCCTCTTTACCGCCGCCTTTTATGATGATTCCGGCAGAATATGCGCCGCACGCAGTCTCTCTTTTGACGGAAAAGACGAAACTTTTCATACAACCCTGCCGGAGGGCACAAACACGTTTCGCGTTTTTCTCTTTTCCGATAACGTAAGTTTGATTCCCTTGCTCCGGAAACCGCTTTCCTTGACCACAGATATATAGAAACGAAAGGACGAAAAAAACATGCGAAAAATTCAATTACCAATTCTCTTAGCTGCTTTTTGCACCGCGTTTTCTCTCCTTGCAACCGCTTCCCCGCATATCAGTTTTGATGTAGAATCACCGGCCGAAACCGAAGAGATTGTTTCGGAAATAGCTCCGCAGAGAAACACTTCCGCCATGTATTCCGAAACGTTAAAAGGTGCCGGAACGGCAGAAGATCCGTTTTTGATTTCCTGTGCCGATGATTTTCTGTATCTTGCCGGACAGGTGAACGCCGGAAATACCGACTATGCGTCTGCTTACTATATGCAGAGTGCAGATATTGATTTGTCGGATACCGCTTTTGTGCCGGTCGGAACAAAAAAGCATCCGTTTACCGGCTCTTACGAGGGCGCAAACTTCCGTATATCGTTCAAAGGCTCATACAGCGGCAATACCTTTGGTATTTTCGGCTATGCGCAGGCGGCGGATTTTTATAATATGGATATTCTTCTGGATGCAGATGTGCGATATAATGACACAGCAAGCAGTGATACGGCCGTTTTGTGTGCCGGAGGCGTCTGTGGTTATTATAAAGTTGCCAACAGCGCAACGAACGAAGTTTCCGGCTGTTCGGTAAGCGGCAAAATTACGGTTTACAACGACCGTGACGCCACAAGCGCCGGCGGAATTTTCGGCTACTTGGAGGCAAGAACCGTGCGCTATGGCTTTGTTCATGTTACCGATTGCACCATGTCGGCAGATCTTGATATCAGCAGTACGCTGTCTCCGTTTGTCGGCGGCCTTTCCGGCTATGTCAAGGAAGAGGGAAAAGGCAAAAGCCGTTTTGAGCGCTGTTACATAGACGGAAGCATTTCCGCTGTCGGAATTGCAGACACTTGCTATAAGATCTATGTGGGCGGCGTTGCCGGCTGGATGTCGATTGATCCGGACGGCTGGTCGATTTGGGAAAGCATGCCGGAACTATATGCCGATACACCGTCTGCCGTCAATATCAGGGATTGTGTGGTAGCTTCTCCTAAGCTGTACGCTGAAATTGTGACAAGTCCCGGTTCTTCAAAAGCGCTTATCGGCTGGTTAAGCGGCGGCGCGTCGGAGGATGTTGTCGTGGAGAACTGCTATTATCTGAAAAACGATACGATCGTACCAAACGGAAAAAAATTATCGATCACCGAAATCGCTTCACCGGAGAAATTGTATTCCTTTGAGTTTTTGACCAAAACGCTGCATTTTGACATGAGCAGCCTTTGGACATGGAAAGAAGGGGAAAGCGTTTCACTGCGTTTTGAAAAAATGTGCATACTTGCACACCGTTACGATTCAAAGCTCGTGGTAAAGACGCTTGGATGTGACTCCGGAATGATTGCCGTTGCCTATCGCTCATCCGAGGGAAAAGTCTTGCAGATCGAGTGGAGGGAGTACACAGGAGAAATGATGACTTTCGATATTCCGCAGACAGACAGCGAAACGCCGCTTATTTCGGTTTTCTTAATTGGTCCGGACGGCTTGATGCCGCTTGCAGGAACCAAGAAACTCTGATTTGAAATCGTTTTTAACTACCGCAAAGTTTTAATCTTTGCGGTAGTTTTTTGTGCATTATCAACAAAAAATGACGGCCGATTTCAACAAAAAACAAAAAATTCACAATTCGTTTGTATATGGGTGCTATATTGTATTTGTATAAGTTTTTATACAAATATTAAAAGGAGTGATACACTTGAAAAAACACCTAGCAATCCTGTTATCAGCGCTGTTATTGTTCACTTCCGGCATGACAGCCGCAGCTTTTGAGCCCGAAACCGTTGAATCGGCGGCGGAAGTAACCGAAGCGATTCCCGAAAACCAAGCGAAAGCTTTGGCAGATGAAACCAAAATCGATATTCCGCTTATCGACCTGGAAAAAGGAAAACTGGTTTTCTATCAGAATTTCGATTCCGAAAATGCGGCGCCGGCGACGGTGGACTATGTCGATGAGACCTACCTCACCATCAGCAAGATTTATCCTACTGGTGCGACACTTACGGTTGAGACAGACCCTGCCGATGAAACTAACAAGGTTTTGAAATTGACCAATGCCGGAAACAGCTGGCATCAGTATGCTGTCGGCATGAATTTTCCGCTCAAAGAGGGAAAATATTATGCCGCATACCGCCACGCCAGCGAGGGCGACAAACTTAACGGCTATATGCAGCGTTGGTTTACCACGCCGAATCCGGTCAATTCTACCGGAGTAGCCAAAGACGACTTGATCAGTGTTAATCTTGACTGCGGCGGATTGAATTCTAATCCCAAAACTTGGTACAATACCACATTGACCGGCATTTGCAAAACAGTGGACGGTATACTGAAATTCGGAAAAAACGAAGATACGCTTTTCCCGATGAGCGGCACAACGCCGATGCAAAATATCCGTGAGTTCCGCATTATTCCGAACGGCGGCAATCTTTATGTGGACGATCTTTGTATCTATTTCTACCCGGCCAACGCCTTTACGATTTCGGACGGTACGACCGTGCAGATGATTGAGCAGACCGCGGATGACCAGACTTTCACATTCCCCGAAATCTCGGGCGTATACTTCTATGCGGATAAGAACGACTTTTCCCGTACCTATCTTCCGGGTGCAGAGATTGCTTGCTCCGATTTGCTCGGCGGCGCATTCATTCCTGTCGATGTGCCGTTGATTGCCGACGGTAAAGGGGAACTCGTTCTGTATACCGACTTCGAGAACAGCGATAAAAATGTGCTTACCTATACCAATCCGGATTATACGAGCATAAAGACTTTCAAGGCATACCGTTCGGACGGTTCGGAAAGCATCACGATTGTTACCGACCCGACCGATGAAACCGGCAAGAATCACGCCCTCCGTGTGTATTCGAGCAACGCGGCAACTCACCGTCTTGCTGTTCCGGAATTTGACGATATTGCTATTCTCAATTCCGCGTACACCGTGGACAGCGAGTATATGCTTGTAGAGCCCTCCAATTTCAACCAGATCTATTTCCGCTTTACCAATAAAGACGGCGGCGACCATACGTCAAGCCGTACGGTTGCGTTGGACAAATACCCGCCTGCCGAATTGACCTGGACACAGCTTTCCTTAACGCCTAACAATCTTGCCGATATGAATAAAGGTATCCGTTCGTTCGGCTATCAGATGAACATGAAAGCTGGCAAGGAAACCACCTACTATATCGATAATATGGCCTTGTATGCTTATCCGCAGAACGCTGTTATGTTCAAACCGTCGTTAAGAAGCAAGGATGTTCAGATCATTCGTGAAGATGACCTGAATGCAGAAGATATGACTTATACGTTCCCGACTCCCGAAGCGCTTGGCTATGAGCTTGAAGAAGACGCTGTTTTCTATGGCTGGGCTTCCGCTGACGGAAAGCAGATGTATAAACCCGGCGACGAGGTCAAGTATTCCGAACTGAATCATCAGACGTTTTATCCGTTTGTTCAGTCGATTCATGAAAACGCTATGGGCTATGTCTATGGCGGCGAATATGAAAAAGAAAATTCCGACAGACAAACGTTCAACTACATGGAAACGATTGAGGATGACGGCAGAACCGTTCTTCATCTGAATACGTTCAAGGCATGGAACGGTGCACGCGGAGAATGGGCGCATGACAGCCGTATCGGTATGCCGCTTGACAAAGACAGCGGTTACTACGGGGCAGATTACCCGATCATTACCTATACCTATAAGATTGATAACCTTTATAAGACCCCGAGCGCCGAAGAAAAGAACAAGGACTATGATCCGGCACTTGCAGACTATGCTGACGCACAGCCTGAAAAATTAAGCGAGACCCAGTTCATCCTCTGGTATTACAAAATGAACACCAATGGCAAAATCTGGATTGCCAATAACGGCGAGAACAAAGTCGGCAATACTCGTTTGACCGCGAAAGCCGACGGCAAATATCATACGCAGACCTATGATATGCGCACCTTGGCAAGCAACTCGGCTGACCCGTATTTGCTCGGCAAGACCTACGGTTTCGGCCTTGACCCGAAAGTAACTTCCACCTGGTCCGGCGATGTCTATGTTGACAGCATCCGCGCATACCGTTACGGTTTCACGACCGTTACCTATAACACCAATGCACCGGAAGGCGCTGCGGTTGTAAGTGAAGTTGCACCGGATACCGACCGCGGCCTCGGCAAGGGGTACCTGCTTTCGGATGACCGTCCCGAAGTTGAGGGCTATATATTCATGGGTTGGGCCATGAAACCGGATGCAAAGGCAAATGAAACCGTTGAATCGATAACCCTTGGCGGTGATACGACAGTCTATGCTGTCTGGGAAAGCGCCAATAAGGCTGAAACGCCTGACATGACTGCCGCCGCAAGCGTCTATCTGAGCGACAACGCGGCCAATAACGGTATTCGTTTCCGCGCTTCTGTCAAGGCAGATACAGTCAATTACGAAAATCTGCGCGAATACGGCTTTATCGTAGCACGCAAGGAGATGCTGGATAAGTACCTCACGACTTTGACGCATAACTTTTATCTCACGGACGACAAGTTCGATGCAGATTCGGATAAGGGCAAGAAACCGCTGTATGTGGAAGGCATCGCCTTTGAAAAGGACGAGGCCGGTAATGTCATCAAGGATATCGCATACGATGTTGCGGCAAACGGTGATGTGACCATTACGGCACGCTTGGTTGGCCTTGATATTACCAAAAAGGAACAAGTCATGGCAGATCTCACGGCAAGACCGTATTTGCGCTATGTGAACGGTTCCGGTAAGAATGTAACCCTCTACGGTTCTACGCATACCACATCTCTTTACAGCGTTGTCAAAGCAATCAAGGATAAGGCAGAGGCCGGCGACGAAGCGGCTTTGGCCGACTATGAAGCTCATAAAACGTATATCGATTCGATTGTCGCATTCGGCGAATAAGCGAAAAGAGTACATGGCTTTTCTTGGAAAAGCCTGACAAAAGAATTAAAAGCTTGTCGCCCGACAGTCTGTGTATGCAGATTGCCGGGCGACAAAAATATTCCCCGTCCGCTTTTTTCGGTGGACGGGGAATGCTTTGCAATCGTTATTTACTTGTTTTCCGGTGCGGCAAAGCGCTGTACGCCCCATATGCCGACTAAAATCACAAGGCAGGCAATGACGCTGACGACCGTGCACTTTTCGCCGACCAAGAACCCGGCTGTTGTGGAAACTACCGTAATCACGCTGGAAAAGACCGTTGAACGCGTGAGCGGCAGATACGTGTTGGAATAGTTGACCATGAGATAGGCAAAAACGCTGGAAAGGCCGCCTAAATATAAAATCGAAATAACATATTCCGGAATCATAAGCGGCTTGACAATGAGTAACGGCTGAAAACGAGTTGCAATAAGTGCATATACCGTGAAAAAGACAGCCGCGTCGATAAACATGAAATAAGTCCTCTCAAACGGTGTGAAGTCTTTTGCTAAGTCGCGGCTTAAAATGTTGAAGGCTACTGCTGATACAACGGCGACCGTCAGGAAAATCACCCCCGAAAGATAGGTTTTTCCGCTCCCGTCGCCGCTTTGAATGGTGACGACCGCAACACCGCCTACCGAAAGCACGCAGAAAACAACCTGTAAAAGCTTCGGCGGTTCATGTAAAAAGAGCGCTGAAAAAATCTGACATAGTACCGGAACTAACGCTATCATGACCGATGAAACCACAATGCCTGTTTGCTTTAATCCGAAGCTTTCGCCGATGAAATAGATAACCGGCTGAAAGACGCCCAGTAAAATCAGCTTGAATATCGGTTTTCCGCGAAAAGAAAGCTTGATTTTTAAAACCGGAAGCAAGGCCGTCATAAGAAGAAAAGCGAAGATAAAGCGTACCGAAAGCACAGCCGGTACGTCCGCGCCGCTTAGCGCGCCTGAGTTCTCCATAAGATTTGCTGCTGTTTTAAAAGCGCGTGTGGAAAACAGAAAACTAAGTCCGAAGATGAAATTGCCGGAAAAACCGGCAAGCATGCCTTTCTGTGTGTTGGTCAAAACAGTTTCCTCCGTTCATCGGCCAATGCCGAAACTTTATTTATCATAGCATAAGAGAATAAGAAATGCAATCCCACTGTCGAAAAAAGTTGAAATTTGGCATTATTAACAAAATATTGCTTGCTTTTTGTGCAAAAAGAACGTATCATTTAAATAATCGGAGTATTCCGAAAACCAGAAAGTGAAAGGACGTTTCGTCTTATGAAATATGTAATTGTCATCGGAGACGGTATGGCGGATTATAAGATCGACTCTCTTGGCGAAAAAACACCGTTGCAGGTTGCCCATAAACCGCGCATGGATTATATGGCCCGCCACGGAATCATCGGCTTTGTGCATAATGTGCCGAAAGATATGATTCCTGAAAGCGACACCGCAAACCTTGCCGTCATGGGCTATGACCCGAAAATCTACTCCAAGGGACGTTCTCCGTTAGAAGCCGTCAGTATGGGCATTGACATGAAACCGGACGAGACGGCATTCCGTATCAATACCGTCGCTCTCACCGAGGACGCGGATTCCTACGAACATCAGCGCATTCTTGATCATGGCGCAGACGAGATCCCGACAGAAGAATCCACCAAGCTCATTGAAACTCTGCAAAAAGAGCTGGGCGACGCCGTACATACCTATTATCCCGGCGTCAGTTACCGGCATTGTCTTATCTGGAAGAACGCGCCGGCGCTCTGCGAATTCACCCGTCCGCACGATATCTTAGGCCGCGAGATCGGCGATTATCTGCCCCAGGGAGAAATCGGCAAGCCTTATCGCGAAATCATGCAAAAAAGCTTTGAAATCTTGAAGAATCACCCGGTCAACCTTGACCGCAAAAAGCGCGGACTTCTTCCCGCCAACTCGCTCTGGATCTGGGGACCCGGTAAAAAACCGCTTCTTGCGTCCTTCAAAGACCGCTACGGCAAAAAAGCCGCTGTCATTTCTGCCGTAGACCTCATCAAAGGAATAGGGCTATGCGCCGGTATGGAGGTTATCGAGGTTCCCGGTGCTACCGGAAATATCCATACCAACTTTGAGGGCAAGGCGCAGGCGGCGATCGGTGCCTTGAAACGCGGCAATGACCTTGTGTATGTGCATGTGGAGGCTCCGGATGAATGTGGACACCGTGCGGAAACCGAAAACAAGGTCAAATCCATTGAATATCTGGATTCCAGAATTATCGCGCCGATTGAGGACGCACTCAAACAGACCGGCGAAGCATATCGGTTCCTCGTGCTTCCGGATCATCCGACGCCGATTGAGATGCGGACTCATTCGATTGACGCTGTGCCGTATGTTATGTATTCAAGCGACGCGGAAGTGGATTCCGACGCCAAGAGCTACGATGAATTCTTCGGCGTAGAGGATGTTTCGTATCTCGATACCGTCAATTATTCCAAAGGCGAACGTATGATGGATGTGTTCCTGAAATAATCAAAAATAACAATAAGAAGCTGTAAAGACTGTGTTTTTACAGCTCTTTGTTTTTGTTCTGCTTATTTTTCTTCCGAACAGAGCGCAAGCAGGTCGTTTACATCAGCTGTTGCAACGCATTCCACCGTGTCGCTTGCACCATAGTAGATTTTGACTTCACCGGTCGGTTCTAAAATCATGCCGCCCGGGAAAATGACATTCTGTCGGAATCCCTCATCGGTTTCATAATCAAGCTCCGGCGCAATGAGCGGCGTTTTGCTCATGCCGATGACCCGAGACGGGTCGTCTTTGTCTAACAGCATAATACCGGCCGAATAGCGCTTTTTCCATGCAGTTTCCCATCCGTTTTTGCCGCGGTTTCCGTCGATATCGACTGCGTGAAACGTGGTAAGCCAACCCCTTTCGGTCTTGACCGGAGGAGCTGCCGGGCCTATCTTGTCGTTGGAAAACGGAACATTTTCCACGCCTAAAACTAACGTATGATCGCCCCAATAGCGAAGATCGGGCGATTTGGAAAGCCATAGATCAAATCGGTCTTTTCCGCCGCGTCCGTAAACCGGAAAAGGACGTTCTAACCGTACATACAGGCCGCCGATTTTTTCGGGAAACAATACCATGTTGCGGTTGTCCGGCGCACTGGCGCTAAGAATATCGATTTTATCAAGACTGTCGTTTAACGACGCAATACAGCCGCGGATGCCGTGGCGTGTGTCCATGGCAAGGCACAGGTATAAGCGGCCGTCGATCATCGTGATACGCGGATCATACAGACGGCTGATTTCGGGGTCGGCGATAGCGGCGCTGTCAATGAGCGGTTTTGAGAATACGTTCCAGCCGTCGATTCCGTTGTCGCTGACGGCAAGGCCCACCGATGTACCGCGGAAATTCTGACCTTTGCCGTACTGTTCTTCGTCGGTTCCGTAGTCGTTGCGAAAGACCATTAAGTATTTTCCCTCGTATCGGATAACGCCGGCATTGAAAATAAGAGATGCCTCGTAGGGCATGTCATTTTTTGTCAAAATCGGCTTTGAAAGCTTATGAAGAATAGGCGCGCTGTGTAGTTTTGGGGTAACTTCCGGCATGATTTTCCCTCTTTCTGTCATACACTGAACTGTGGCTTTGTATAACGGTTACAGTCTATCGGTAAAACGGATTTCTGTCAAGCAAAATCGTTAAAAATCGTAAGATAATGCAAATACACCGAGACTTGCCGCCAAATTTTGCCAAAGCAGAAAGAGGTTTTTATGAACGGTTCGCAGATGTTACATATGTTGGAACTATCGTCCATTGCCTATCGGGATAACCAGCCGTTATGCCGCTGTACCAAGGTGATTCTGGTGGAAGATAAGAAAACCGACACAGAGTGTTTTGTGCGTATCAAAGAAGGGGAAGTGAGTATCACCTTCCGCGGTACGGATTCATGCATAAACTGGCTGAATGACTTCTGTTTTGCCAAAGCAGTGATTCCGTATGACAATGAAAACACCGATATTCGTGTACATGCCGGCTTTTTGCGCACCTACAAGAGCGTGCGTGAAAAGATACATGCCCTGATTCCGTCCGGTTCCTGTCACGTCATCGTGACAGGTCATTCGCTTGGGGCGGCGCTTGCCATTTTGTGCGCGGTGGATATCCAGTATAATTTCCCGCATAAGGATGTCGAAGCGTATCTGTTCGGGTGTCCGCGCGTGGGAAACAAGGCGTTTGCGCGGTCTTATGATAAGCGCGTGTTCAAAACGTTACGCGTCAGCAACGGCAATGACATTGTCACCAAAGTGCCGCCTGCACTTTTTGGATTCCGCCATGTCGGCATCGATATCCATACCGGTGTTTTGAAGCTGCCGTTTGCCGTGTCGTTTGAGGCGCATCGGCCGCAGAATTATTACCGGTCGCTTTGGTATCAGCTGCATTAGAATAAAAGGGATGTTTATTTAGAAAGAAAAATGGAGATACATGTTTTTTTCTAAGAAAAGCCCGGCAAAAGAATTAAATTATAACGCCCAGCCGTTTGAATTTACAAACGGCTGGGTATCCTTTTATGATAATGAAAGGTTTTGGAAAGCAGAGTTCGCAGGCGGAACCCTTATGGATTAAAACAACCCTGAGATCTTTCCGGTTTCGTCCACGTCGATTTTTTCAGCCGCAGGAATCTTGGGAAGTCCCGGCATGGTCATAATATCGCCGGTGAGAACCACAATAAAGCCGGCGCCGGCCGAGACCTTGACATTTTTGACCGTCACGCGGAAATGCTCCGGCGCGCCGAGCTTGGCCGGATCGTCCGAAAAGCTGTATTGAGTCTTGGCAATACATACCGGAAGATGCGAAAATCCAAGTTCGGTAAGCGTTGCCATTTGCTTTTTGGCGGACGGGAGAAAATCAACTCCATCACCGCCGTAAACCTTTTTGACAACCGCTTCGATTTTATCTTCAATACTGCCGTCAAGTTCATAGGAAAACGCAAAGCTGTTCGGCTTTTCGCACAGCTTGACAACTTCTTCGGCCAGCTCTGTGCCGCCTTCCGAGCCTTTTGCCCAAACGTCCGAAAGAACCGTGTTTACTCCCAGTTTGCGGCATTCGCGAATAACCAGCTCCGCTTCTTCGTCTGTGTCGGTCGGGAATTTGTTGACCGCAACGACTGCCGGAAGCTTGTATACGTTCGTAATATTGGAAACGTGCCGAAGAAGATTCGGCAATCCCTTTTCAAGAGCCGTAAGATCGGGCGTTGCAAGTTCATTCTTGGGAAGACCGCCGTGCATTTTGAGCGCACGGATCGTCGCGACGATTACCACAGCCGCCGGTTTTAAGCCGGCATAGCGGCATTTGATGTCCAAGAATTTCTCCGCACCCAGATCGGCTCCGAATCCGGCTTCCGTAACGGCGTAATCGCCCATTTTGAGCGCCATGCGCGTTGCAATGACCGAATTGCAGCCATGTGCAATGTTGGCAAACGGACCGCCGTGAACAAAGGCAGGCGTTCCCTCCAAAGTTTGCACCAGATTCGGTTTCAGCGCGTCTTTCAAGAGCGCCGTCATCGCACCCTGCGCTTTTAAATCGGCACAGGTGATCGGTTCGCCGTTGTAATTGTAGGCGACAATAATGCGTGAAAGACGTTCTTTTAAATCGGTAAGGGAGTTGGCAAGGCAGAGAACCGCCATGACTTCCGACGCTACCGTAATGTCAAATCCGTCCTCACGCGGCGTGCCGTTGGCTTTACCGCCGAGACCGTCCACAATGTTTCTTAACTGGCGGTCGTTCATGTCCACACAGCGTTTCCAGGTGATGCGGCGCACGTCAATCCCGAGCGCATTGCCCTGTTGAATGTGGTTGTCAAGCATGGCCGCAAGCAGATTGTTGGCCGCGCCGATCGCATGAAAATCGCCCGTAAAATGCAGATTGATGTCCTCCATGGGAACGACTTGGGCGTATCCGCCGCCGGCCGCACCGCCCTTGATGCCGAACACCGGACCAAGCGACGGCTCACGTAACGCTACCGTTACCTTTTTGCCGATTCTTTTCAAACTGTCGGCAAGGCCGATCGTGGTGGTCGTTTTGCCCTCTCCGGCAGGAGTCGGTGTGATAGCCGTGACAAGAATCAGTTTTCCGTCCGGGACATTTTGGCGGTCGTTTAAGAGAGAGAGATCGATTTTTGCTTTGTATGAGCCGTACTGTTCGACATATTTCTCGTCAATGCCTGCATTTTGTGCAATTTCCGTGATATGCTTCATGGCAACGCTTTGGGCAATCTCAATGTCGGATTTGTAAGTCATGAAAATTCTCCTTAAAGTTTAAAATAATTGACGGCGTTTTTGAACATGCCGAGTTCGTATTCGCCGGGAACGTTTTTGTAAAGACCGGCGCCAACGCGTTCGGAGTGTCCCATTTTGCCGAAAACACGGCCGTCCGGCGAAGTAATGCCCTCGACGGCAAACATGGAATTGTTGGGATTGAAGTGAATATCAGCCGTTGCGTGTCCGTCTGCGTCGCAGTATTGGGTGGCAATCTGACCGTTTGCGGCAAGACTTAAAAGAAGCTCTTTATCCGCGATAAAGCGGCCTTCGCCGTGCGAAACCGGCACTGAATAAATCTCGCCGATCTTGACGCCCGAAAGCCAAGGGGATTTGTTGGAGGCAATGCGTGTGCGCACAATGCGCGATTGATGACGGCCAATGGTGTTGAAAGTCAATGTCGGGCAGTTTGCATCGGTATCAATGATTTTTCCGTAGGGAACGAGACCAAGCTTGATAAGCGCCTGGAACCCGTTGCAGATACCGCACATCAAGCCGTCGCGCTTATCAAGAAGTTCGGCAACTTGCTCTTTGATAGCGGCGTTGCGGAAAAAGGCCGTGATAAACTTGCCCGAACCGTCCGGTTCGTCGCCGCCGGAAAAGCCGCCCGGGATAAAGACGATCTGCGAGGAGGCAAGCTCTGCGGCAAACGCGTCTGCCGAACGGGAAACCGCGTCGGCGTTCAGGTTGGAAATAACCATGATTTTGGGGTCTGCACCGGCGTCGCTCACGGCTTTTGCACTGTCATATTCGCAGTTCGTGCCGGGAAAGACCGGAATCAAAACCTTGGGATGCGCGTGGGCAACAGCCGGTGCTTTGCGTTCTTCCGGTTTTGCGGTATAAGAAAAATCGCGCATCTCGGCTTGACTGTTCCGGTCGGTCGGCAGGTTGCAGGGGAATACTTTTTCCAAGCGGTTCTCATAAATCGAAAGCAACTCCGAAACGCGGATACATTTGCCGCGGTATTCCATAAGACGCTGTTCGGTCACAAAACCGACTGTTTTTCCCTCTGTGCAGTTCTTTTTCAATTCGAGTAAGAAACATCCGTAACCGTAGCCGAATAAATCGTCCATCGTTAAATCGTTTTCAAAGCGGAAGCCGTATCCGTTGCCGAAGCACATCTTCATGACAGCCTCTGCCATACCGCCGTAGGTGAGGGTATAGGCCGAGATAGCCGTTCCGTCGGCAAGCAGTTTGTTTACTTTTTCAAACACCTTGATTAACGACGATGCAACCGGCAGCCCGTCTGCGCCGTAATCGGGACGCAGAAGAATAACCTCGCTTCCGGCCGTCTTGAATTCGTTGGAGACAATGCGGTCGTTCTTTTCAGTCGTCACGGCAAAAGAGACTAACGTGGGCGGAACGTCTAATTTTTCAAATGAGCCGCTCATGGAGTCTTTGCCGCCGATGGACGGAACGCCGAAATCCTTTTGCGCACGGAACGCGCCTAAAAGTGCGGCAAGCGGCTTGCCCCAGCGTTTCGGGTCGGTTCCGGGACGTTCAAAATATTCCTGGAACGTGAGATATACGTCCTTGAAGGAAGCGCCGGTTGCTACCAATTTGCAAAGGCTTTCCGTCACGGCAAGGTAAGCGCCGTGATAAGGACTTTTTTCTGTGATAAATGGGTTGTATCCCCATGACATGAGTGAGCAGGTGTCCGTATGCCCGTTTTCCACCGAAATTTTATGAACCATAGCCTGAATCGGCGTTTGCTGGTGCTTTCCGCCAAACGGCATAAGAACCGTTCCGGCACCGATGGTCGAGTCAAAGCGTTCAGAAAGTCCGCGTTTGGAGCAGACATTGAGATCTCCGGCAAGCGACCGGTACGTCGTTTCAAAATCATCGTCAGTCTTTTTATTATAATCCATGGGAGCAGAAATGTCAATATCGGTATGCTTGGCCGCACCGTTGGAATTCAAAAACTCGCGGCTGATGTCTACGATCGTTTTTCCGTTCCAGTGCATGACAAGACGCGGCTTTTCCGTGACCGATGCAATCACGGTCGCCTCTAAATTTTCACTTTTTGCAATTTCAAGAAAACGCGATACATCTTTCGGTTCTACCACAACCGCCATGCGCTCCTGGGATTCGCTGATGGCAAGCTCCGTGCCGTCCAAACCCTCATATTTTTTCGGAACGGCGTTCAAATCGATGTCTAACCCGTCCGCAAGTTCTCCGACGGCCACCGAAACGCCGCCTGCACCGAAATCGTTGCAGCGCTTGATCATGCGGCAGGCTTCGGCATTACGGAATAAACGCTGCAATTTGCGTTCCTCCGGCGCGTTTCCTTTTTGAACCTCCGCGCCGCAGGTTTCAAGAGAGGTCGCTGTGTGCGCCTTGGAAGAACCGGTGGCGCCGCCGCAGCCGTCGCGCCCCGTGCGTCCGCCGAGCAGGATAACCGCGTCGCCCGGAGTCGGACGTTCGCGCCGCACGTTTTCCGCAGGAGCGGCGGCAATCACCGCACCGATCTCCATGCGTTTTGCGGCATAGCCCTCGTGATAGATCTCGTCCACCATGCCGGTGGCAAGCCCGATCTGATTGCCGTAGGAGGAATATCCGGCAGCGGCGGTAGTCACGATCTTTCTCTGCGGCAACTTGCCGGGAATGGTCTCGGAAACCGGTTTTGTCGGGTCAGCCGCACCCGTTACACGCATGGCGGCATATACATAACTGCGTCCCGAAAGGGGATCGCGGATCGCACCGCCGATACAGGTGGCCGCACCGCCGAACGGTTCAATCTCGGTCGGGTGGTTGTGGGTTTCGTTCTTGAAAAGGAGTAACCACGGCTGTTTTTCGCCGTCTACCTCAACCGTAATTTTGACCGTGCAGGCATTGATTTCTTCGGATTCGTCGAGTTTTGCCAATTTACCGCGGCTCTTCAAATATTTTGCCGCAAGCGTTGCGACATCCATAAGACTTGGTGTACCTTTGCGCCCGAGCGCCTCACGCGTTTTTAAATAGTCTTTGTAGGTTTCTTCTATCAGCGGATCCTCAAACGTTACCTTGTCGATCGAGGTCAAAAAGGTCGTGTGGCGGCAGTGATCCGACCAATAGGTGTCGATCATGCGCAATTCCGTCATGGTGGGGTCACGCTTTTCGGAAGCAAAATAGCTTTGGCAGAATTCAATGTCGCCGATGTCCATGGCAAGACCGTAAGTCTTTATTAGGTTTTCTAATCCGGCACGGTCCAAACTTGTAAAACCGTCAAGAGTCTTGACGGTTTCCGGCACGGAAAAATCGGCCGCAAGCGTTTCCGGCTTTTCAAACGACGCTTCGCGCGCCTCCACGGGGTTGATGACATATTTTTTGATGTCGGCAAGCTCTTTTTCGGAAAGATCGCCGTATAACAGATAGACCTTGGCCGTGCGCACGGTCGGTCGGTCGCCTTGGGAGATGATCTGGATGCACTGGGCGGCGGAGTCGGCACGTTGGTCGAATTGGCCGGGTAAATATTCCACGGCAAAGGCAAAACAGGAGGCTTTGTCAATTTCATCGCTTGTTTCGTCGAGCTGCGGCTCGGAAAAGACCGTTTTCTTGGCATATTCAAATAAATCTTCCGAAATGTTTTCCACATCGTAACGGTTGATGACGCGTACCTTGGTTAAGGACGAAATTCCCAAAAAGCTGTGCGCGTCGGATAAAAGACTGTTTGCCTCATGCGCAAATTCCGGCTTTTTTTCTGCATAGACTCTGTAAACCATGTTAATTCTCCTTTTGGCGTTCAATCGCTTCCAGCGCCTTTTGACCGATGTCTTTACGGTAAAAAGCGTTTTCAAACGTGATATGGGAAACGGCTTCATAGGCGGCTTTCACGGCGTCTTTTAACGTGTCTGCCGTTGCTGTAACGCCCAAAACGCGTCCGCCTGCGCTGACAAGCACCCCGTCTTTCATTTTTGCACCTGCCACATAAACGTTGTTTTTATATTCTTCCGGGCATGTAATCGGAAAACCAGATTCATATTTTTGTGGATAGCCTTTTGACGCTTCAATCACACAACAAGCCGCTTTTTGCGAAAATTTCACTTCGGTTTTGTCCAGCGTTCCGTCGGTTGCCGCTCGCATGACGGTGTACAGGTCGCTTTCCAAAAGCGGCAGAACCACCTGTGTTTCCGGGTCGCCGAACCGACAGTTGTATTCAATGACTTTCGGTCCGGCCTCTGTCAGCATCAACCCGAAATACAGACAGCCTTTAAACGTCCTTCCCTCGGCGTTCATGGCGCGAACGGTCGGCAAGAAGATTTTTTCCATGCATTCGTCTGCTATTTCTTTTGTATAGAAAGGATTGGGAGCAATCGTTCCCATGCCGCCGGTGTTTAACCCCTTATCACCGTCGAGTGCGCGTTTGTGATCCATGGAGGAGACCATCGGAACGACCGTTTTTCCGTCGGTAAAGGACAGAACCGATACTTCCGGACCGGTTAAGAATTCTTCGATCACCACGCTTGCGCCGCTCTCACCGAACACCTTGTCTTTCATCATGGAAATTACGGCGTTTTTGGCTTCTTCTCGCGTAAATGCCAGAATAACGCCTTTGCCGAGCGCAAGCCCGTCCGCCTTGACGACTGTCGGAATCGGCGCCTTTTCCAGATAGTCAAGCGCCGCGTCAAGGTCGCAAAAAACTTCGTAAGCGGCGGTCGGAATGCCGTATTTTTTCATTAAGTTCTTGGAAAAGACTTTGCTGCCCTCAATGATCGCCGCGTTTTTATGTGGACCGAATGCCGGAATGCCTTTTTCTTCGAGTGCGTCCACTGCTCCTAAGACAAGCGGATCGTCCGGTGCGACAACGGCGTAATCCACCCGGTTTTTAACGGCAAAATCGCAGATCTTATCGATCTCTTTTGCACCGATATCCACACATTCTGCATCCTCCCTCATACCGCCGTTGCCGGGGAGCGCATAGATTTTTTCAATGTCCGGATTTTCTCGTAGCTTTTTGATAATGGCGTGTTCGCGGCCGCCGCCCCCGACAACAAGTAGTTTCATATATGCGAAAGCTCCTTTCGTAGTAACGCAAAACGCACGCCGTAAATCCTCATATGAGTCACTCATAAATCTTTACGGCGTGTATGTTTTTAATGGTGGAATAAACGCATGCCGGTAAATGCCATAACCATTCCGTATTTATCGCAGGTCTCAATGACTGCGTCGTCGCGAATGGACCCGCCCGGCTCGGCAATGTAGCTTACGCCGCTGTTATGCGCACGCTCAATGTTGTCCGAAAACGGGAAAAAGGCGTCTGATCCCAGCGAAACACGGGTAACGGTTTTTAAATAAGCTTTTTCCTCTTCGGCGGTAAACGGTTCGGGACGGCGCGAAAAATAGCGCTGCCAAACACCGTCGGCGCAGACATCCTCTTCGTTTTTATTGATGTAGCCGTCAATGGCGTTGTCGCGGTCGGCGCGTCCGAGCGAATCGAGAAAGGGTAAGGAAAGCACCTTTTCATGCTGGCGCAATTGCCAGGTGTCGGCCTTTGTTCCGGCAAGCCGCGTGCAGTGAATCCGCGATTGCTGCCCGGCACCGACGCCGATGGCTTGGCCGTCATAGGCAAAGCAGACCGAGTTGGATTGGGTGTATTTGAGCGTAATAAGCGAAATAATCAAATCGCGCACAGCGTTTTCAGGCAGTGTTTTGTTTTTGGTTACGAGATTGGATAAAAGCGAGCGGTCGATTTTGAAATTGTTGCGACCCTGTTCAAACGTAATACCAAAAACCTGCTTGCATTCGGTCTGTTCCGGAACGTAACCGGGGTCAATTTTAACGATGTTGTACGCGCCTTTGCGCTTGCTCTTCAAGATTTCAAGGGCTTCGGGCGAAAAACCGGGCGCAATGACGCCGTCGGATACTTCACGTTTGATAAGACGCGCCGTCGCTACGTCGCATACGTCCGAAAGAGCAATCCAGTCGCCGAATGAGCACATGCGGTCGGTGCCTCTTGCGCGTGCAAACGCCGAGGCAAGCGGCGAATCGTCTACACCGTCGATATCGTCCGCAAAGCAAGCCTTTTTGAGCGACGCGGAAAGCGGAAGTCCGACGGCCGCCGAAGTGGGGCTGACGTGCTTGAAAGAGGTGGCGCAGGCAAGTCCTGTCGCTTCCTTTAATTCTTTGACCAATTGCCATGAATTGAAAGCGTCCAAAAAGTTGATATACCCCGGACGTCCGGAAAGAATCTCAATCGGAAGCTCACTTCCGTCTGCCATGTAGATGCGTGCGGGCTTCTGATTGGGGTTGCAGCCGTATTTTAACTCAAATTCTTTCATTGCTTTTCCTTTCTTTGCGGTCGTGTGCTTTACGCAAAACGGTTGATCAGTCGGTATTTTTCCTTGCCGCTTGCAAGGTCGGTGTAGCGGACATACAAGGAGATTTTATTGGACGCGTCAAGATTTTCCCAAATATTGGAAGTAAACGCTTCAATGTCGTCCGGAATGCTCACGCGCTCCGGTTCTCCTTGGAACGTCGGCAGCGGATCGCCGTCGGTCACATAGGTGTGCAGAAAATGACCGAGTCCTTTTTTGGCAGGGTAGGAGAACGTGTAGCGCGCACAATCGGACCCGGTTCTGTCAAGACTCTTTAAAATGCTCATTTCGTAGGAAAAAGAGCCGTCTGCAAAGGTCAACATACTGCTGATACGCGGAGTGAAATTGGGCTCATCCGGCTCAAAGGAGCGCGTTTCGAGAGCGCTCTTGAAATCCTTTCCGGCTTTTAAAAACTCGTATATCGTATCGGTTTGGTCGCCGTTTGTGACAATGAGCTTGTTTTCATAGGACCGGATGGCCGCATAAATGATCAGCGACGGATCTTTGACTTTGGCCTTGTCGTATGGCTCGGTGAAGAGCGCACCGTCATTCAGTTTAAAAATACGGTTGCGGCTGTTGGCGCTGCGTCCCATAATAAAATAGGCAATGACTGCGCTTCTGCCGTTTTCGGAAAGGCCTGTGACAATGCCGCGTCCGACATAAGGATTGCCGGAAAGACGCTCTTTCATGGTTTTGATGTCGTAGATATTCATTAGCTGCTCCTTTTTGTGTACCGGTATGTGCGTTTTGTATACCGGAATACTTATTTCAAGCGCATATCTGCGCAAACCTTTTGTACGGCGGCCGGAAGAAGAATCCATTCCGCCTGTTCCATGACACGTTTCTGCAAGGTTTCCGGTGTGTCGTCGTCTTGAACTTCAACGGCTTTCTGCATGAGTATCTTTCCGCCGTCGGGAATTTCGTTGACAAAGTGAACCGTAGCTCCTGTGACCTTGACACCGTAGGCGAGCGCCGCCTCATGGACATGCAGACCGTAAAAGCCCTCGCCGCAGAATGACGGAATGAGCGACGGATGGACATTGAGAATGCGTTCGGGATAAGCGGAGGTAAAATGTTCGCTTAAAATGCACATAAATCCGGCAAGAACGATTAACGAGATTCCGTTTTGATCGAGTAAAGCTTTGATCTTTTCTTCAAATACTTCTTGCGAACCGCATTCCTTTTTGGATATGACCGCTGTCGGAATACCCGTTTTTTCGGCGCGTTTCAACGCATAGGCGTCAGATTTGTTCGACACAACAAGCGACAGCACTCCATCATGAATTTTGCCGTTTTTTTCTGCGTCGATCAGCGCCTGTAAATTGGTGCCGCCGCCCGAAACAAGAACGGCAATTTTTATGGGATTTTGTGTTTGACTCATTTTGTTTCTCCTTTGACGTCCTGTTTTTCCGCCAATCGGGCAAGCACCGGGAAAAGCAATCCGCCGACCGAATTCCCGAGTATGATAAGTATTAAATACGCCGCCGCTTGTGGTGAAAAAATACCTGCTGCAAAGAAATAATATAAATCGGCAATCGAATGCTCAAAGCCGCTTAAAATGAATACCGGTACACAAAAGAGAATGCCGATGAACGTGTTTTTTTCGCGGTAGACCGAAACGGCAAGATACATTAAGATTCCGCAGAACAGCGCGCGCAAAAGGGCTGACGGAACGCTCTGTGTGAGCTTTGCTTCGCAGAGGACGGCCGCCTTTTCACAAAGCGTGCTTTGTGAAAAGCGTATGGCACTTCCTGCCGCAAACGTTCCGATGAGATTTCCGAGAAAACAGAAGGTCAAGCTCCCGGCGTCCTTTTTTGTGTGCGAAAAGGCGAGATAGCCGACTTTTCCTGTGTACAGCGAATACCCTTTGGCGCAGATACAGATGAGCGCAACGGAAAAGAAAACAGCGCCGCAAACGCGGTTTTCCGACGCTAAAAACACTGTTCCGCCGATTCCGATCAAGATTCCGGCACAAATGCCATATAAGAAATCTTTCATAGAATTTTCCGCCGCTTAGCCGCGAATGACGATCTTGTCGTCAGCGCGGATGATCTTTCCGATGACATAGGCGTTTTCCCCGGCGTTCCGTAAGGTTTCAAGCGCCCTGTCCGCCTCGTTTTCCGGTACAACCACGCTCATGCCCACACCCATGTTGAAGGTGTTGAACATGTCGCGTTCATCAATGTTGCCGGTCTTAGCAATCAAATCAAAAATGGGCAGAACCTTTACCGACGCGCGGTCGATCTCCGCGCAAAGACCGTCCGGAATACTGCGCGGAATGTTTTCATAGAAACCGCCGCCGGTGATATGGGAAATGCCGCGTACCGTCACTTTTTCGAGAAGGGAAAGAATCGGTTTTACATAGATCTTGGTGGGCGTAAGAAGCGTTTCGCCAACGCTTTTGCCGCCAAGCTCCGCAACCGGCGTCCGGATGTCTTTGTTTTCCACATCAAACACCTTGCGTACCAGCGAAAAACCGTTGGAATGTACACCGCTTGACGGGAGCGCTAAAATTACATCGCCCTCGTGCATGGTCTTGTTGTCCAAAATCTTTTTCTTATCGACTGCACCCACCGCAAAACCGGCAAGATCGTATTCATCGACCGGATAAAAGCCGGGCATTTCAGCCGTTTCGCCGCCGATCAGGGCAGCGCCCGATTGCACGCATCCTTCCGCAACGCCCGAAACAATTTCCGCAATGCGTTCCGGCACATTTCGTCCGCAGGCAATGTAATCAAGGAAAAAGAGCGGTTTTGCGCCGCTGCAGATAATGTCGTTGACACACATGGCTACACAGTCAATGCCGACCGTGTCGTGTTTGTCCATCAGAAAGGCAAGCTTTAATTTGGTGCCTACACCGTCCGTGCCGCTGACAAGCACCGGCTTTTCCATGCCGGTCACGTCAAGTTCAAACAGACCGCCGAAACCTCCGATATCGGAACATACGCCGGAGGTAAGTGTGCGCGCAATGTGCGCTTTCATGAGTTCGACCGCCTTGTAGCCGGCGGTGATATCTACCCCTGCATTTTTATAGCTTTCACTGAAACTTTTCATAGTTTTTCTCCCATCGTCTTGTCATTCGCCTTTGAGATCCGGCAATTTTTCCTCAAACCGGTTTTTGCCGGTGTCGGCCGGAATTTCGGTCGGATAGCGGCCGTCAAAGCAGGCCGCGCAGAAAGAACATTTTTGATTGTCGTGCGCTGCAAGCAGTCCTAAGTGGCTGACGTTTAAATATCCGAGACTGTCCACCCCAATGATTTTTGCGATTTCTTCGACCGAATGGTGGCAGGCAATCAGTTTATCGCGCGAATCAATGTCCGTGCCGTAGTAGCAGGGATTTAAGAAAGGCGGGGCGGAAACGCGCATGTGGATTTCTTTTGCGCCTGCGTCTCGCAATAATTTGATGGTCGGGCCGCTGGTTGTGCCGCGTACAATGGAATCGTCAATCAGAACAACGCGTTTTCCGGCAACCGTTTCACGCACAACATTCAATTTGATCCGTACCTTGTCTTCGCGTGACGACTGCCCGGGGGAAATAAAAGTACGGGCAATGTATTTGTTTTTGATAAGCCCGATTCCGTAGGGAATCCCGCTCTGACGGGAATAGCCGATTGCCGCGTCAATGCCCGAATCGGGTACGCCGATAACAATGTCCGCCTGCACCGGATGTTCCAGCGCTAAGCACGCGCCGGCACGAAGACGCGCTGTGTGTACTGAACAGCCGTCGATCTGACTGTCGGGACGCGCAAAATAGATGTATTCAAAAATGCAGATATTTTTTTCTTCTTCTCCGCAGTGTTCGGTTAACGAGCGTACGCCGCTTTTGTCGAAAACAACGATTTCTCCCGGTTCAACGTCCCGGATGAACGACGCGCCTACCGCGTCAAGCGCACAGCTTTCGGAGGCGACAATATAGCGTCCGTCCTCGGTTTTTCCGAAACATAACGGCCGGAAACCGTGCGGATCGCGCACGGCGATGAGCTTGGACGGCGACATGAGTACGAGTGAATACGCGCCTTTTATTCGGTTCATGGCGCGGCTTACCGCTTCTTCTACCGATGCGGAATGAATACGCTCTTTGGTAATGACGTAAGAAATGACTTCCGTGTCGCTGGTCGTGTGGAAGATAGAGCCTTCCAACTCCAATTCTTCGCGAAGTGCCGAAGAATTGACCAGGTTTCCGTTGTGCGCAAGCGCCATGCGTCCTTTGATGTGGTTGACCACAATGGGTTGCGCGTTGGCGCGGTCATTCGAGCCGGTTGTACCGTAACGTACATGCGCTACCGCCATGTTGCCGTCGCCGAGTCCCGTTAAAACGCGCGGTGTGAACACATCGACTACAAGACCAAGATCCTTGTAGGAGTTGAATAACCCTCTGTCGTTGACAACAATGCCGGCGCTTTCCTGACCGCGGTGCTGTAAGGCGAATAAACCATAGTAGCAGGTCGAGGCGACATCGCATGTCTCAGGCGCAAAAACGCCGAATACGCCGCATTCCTCGTGAATTTCGTGATTCTTTGTGTTTGTCATATAAATTTGTCCGTCACTTTCGTTTCAGACGTTTTAAGGCGTTTATTTGCCTTAAACGCAAGGTGGAGGGGCTTTTATATCTGTGAAATTATTCTCCCAAGAGCCGCTTGCGGATCTCGATATAGGCATCTTCCACATGACCGAGGTCGCGGCGGAAACGGTCTTTGTCCAGTTTTTCGTGCGTTTTGCTGTCCCAGAAACGGCAGGTGTCGGGAGAAATCTCATCGGCAAGAACAATCGAGCCGTCCGGGGTTCTGCCGAATTCCAGCTTGAAATCGACTAATTCAATGCCGAGTCCCAAAAAATACTTTTTTAAAACTTCGTTGACCTTGAAAGCGAGTGTCTTGATGGTTTCGATCTCCTCTTTGGTCGCAAGCTTTAAAGCAAGCGCATGGTAGGAGTTGATGAGGGGATCGCCGAGATCGTCGTTTTTGTAGGAAAATTCAATGGTCGGCTCGTCAAAGACAATGCCTTCTTCCACGCCGTAACGCTTGGCAAAGCTTCCGGCGGAAATGTTGCGGATAATGACTTCTAACGGAACAATGCTTACTTTCTTCACAACGGTCTCACGGTCGCTTAATTCCTTGACAAAGTGCGTCGGGACACCCTCTTTTTCGAGAAGCTGCATAAGGTAGTTGGTCACGCGGTTGTTGATGACGCCTTTTCCGGCGATTGTACCTTTTTTCAAACCGTTAAAGGCGGTGGCGTCGTCTTTGTAATCGACAATGACGAGATTTTCGTCGTCCGTGGCGTAGACTCTTTTTGCTTTTCCCTCATACAGCTGTGCTTTCTTTTCCATTTGATCTTCCTCCATGATTTTCTCGTGCTTGGTTTATGCGTTGAAACGCTCTTCTATGGCTTGGTTTTTGGCAATTACCTTGTCGTGGGCGGCTTTACGTGCGTCGAAAAGCTTTTTTTCAAGCGTTTCGTCTGTCACGGCAAGAATCTCTATACAAAGTAAAGCGGCGTTGACAGCGCCTCCGATAGCGACTGTTGCAACCGGAATGCCGCTTGGCATCTGAACAGTCGAAAGAAGTGCGTCAACACCGTCGAGTACGGTTGATTTTACGGGAATTCCGATAACGGGAAGCGTTGTGTTTGCGGCAATAGCCCCTGCAAGGTGCGCAGCCATACCGGCGGCGGCAATGATCGCGCCGAATCCGTTGTCACGGGCTCTAAGCGCAAAATCCCTTGCTTCTTCCGGCGTGCGGTGAGCCGAATAGACGTGGACCTCATAGGGCACACCGTATTCCTTTAAGGTGTCAATAGCCTTTTCTACCACCGCAAGATCGCTGTCACTGCCCATGATAATAGCGATTTTTTTCATGTATTCACATTCCTTTCTGTATCAGACGGCAACTCTGTCGGGAAAACAAAAGGGCACACTTACTCTGACGAAGCAAGTGTGCCCAGACGGTCGGCATGTATGTTCTCTGTTCCCTTGTGGTGATCCACGTTTCCGTCAGTTGCAGAGAATTTCGTTTACAGGATTATTATAACAGCAATCGGCCGAAAAGTCAACCGAAAAAATTGATAAATATTCGTGCAGACCGTGTGAACAATTCTGTACAATTTTACCGATACGGCGTATTTTCGGAAGATGCGCGGTATTTTTCCGGCAAGGGGCTGTCGCTTAGAACTGCGTCAAGCGATGAAACATGGCAAAGGTTGTGCAGACAGCTTTTTCCGAATTTACTGCTGTCGCATAAAAGAATCCGCTTGTCCGAGCGTTCCATCATGGCTAACCGTATCTCGTTTTCTTCGGCGGAATTGTCGCAAGCATCCCCTTTGTCCGAAATGCCGCGGCAGGAGAAGAAAGCGATGTCGGCGTTGTAGTGCCGGACAGCGTTTACCGCGTCCGCCCCGACATAGGAAAAGGAACGGTTGATCATATTGCCTCCGGTGCAGATGTTTTTGATGCCCATTTTTCCGAGTGCCAGCGAGCTTTGCGCACTGCTTGTCAAAACGATCAGATTTTTGAAATCCGCCAACAGCGGCACAAGCGCAAAAGCCGTTGTCGAACCGTCAAGCATGAGAACCATGCCGTCGGATACGAATTTGACCGCTTTTTCGGCAATGAGTGCCTTTGCCTTGTCGCGTTCGTCAAGGCGTCTTGCAAACGGTATTTTTTCGTCGGCGGCATGAAGCAGTAATTTATAGGAACCGTGCGTGCGGATAAGAACGCCCTTGTTCTCTAATTTTATCAAGTCGCGCCGCAAGGTCGAACGGCTGACAAAAAGCGCTTCCGCTAATTGTTCAAGCGACTTGGGGTCGCCTGACAGCAATAGATGTAAGATCTGTTCTTCTCTTTCGTAAAACGGCATGGTTTTCCTCCGTGTATCGGTTCAGAAATTGAACAATATGCGCAGATTATAGTTCAATAATCGGATGAATTTGCCAATTTTTCGTCCGGATATTGACTTTTTCAGAATGCTGCACTATATATAATAGCATAAAGAAATCCAATTTACAAGACACATCGGAGAAAAGATTATGACTTTACCGGAAATCAAACATTGTTCCTGCGGCAAAATACACCGTTCGTCGGTCAAAAAGCTTGTCATTGGCCCGGGTGCGGTCGAAAAAATGCCGGAATTGACGCGTGACTACACCAACCCTTTTCTGCTTGCCGATACCAATACCTATGCCGCGGCAGGACAGCGAGTGAAAAAAACTCTTGAAACAGCCGGCAAAAAACCGGTATGCTATGTTATTGACGAGCCTGCCGTAAAACCGGATGAAAAAACGGTCGGCTGTGCCGTCATGCATTTTGATAAAACCTGCGATGTTATTATCGCCGTTGGTTCGGGCGTGATAAACGATACGGGCAAAATTTTGGCGTCGCTCAGTGAGAAACCGTATATCATCGTCGGTACAGCGCCGTCGATGGACGGATATGCATCGGCCTCCTCCTCGGTCGAGCGTGACGGACTCAAAATCACACTGCCCTCCAAATGTCCGGATGTCATTGTCGGCGATACGGAGATATTAAAAAATGCGCCGATGCGAATGCTGATTGCAGGACTGGGGGATATGCTTGCCAAATATATCAGTATCTGCGAATGGCGCATTTCGCACCTTGTTACCGGCGAATATTATTGCGAGACCGTGGCGGAAACGGTGCGCTGTGCGCTGCGCAAGTGTGTCGAACATGCCGACGGACTTTTAAAACGTGACGAAAAGGCTGTGCAGGCAGTGTTTGAGGGGCTGGTTCTTGGAGGAGCGGCCATGGAATATGCCGGAATGTCGCGGCCGGCATCGGGCGTGGAGCATTATTTTTCACATATCTGGGATATGCGTGGCATTGAATTCGGTACTCCGGTCGATCTGCATGGCATTCAATGTGCCATAGGAACGCTGTACGCGGCTGAAATCTATGATTTTTTGCGTACCTATGTGCCGGATAGGGAAAAGGCATTGGAATACATGAGACGTTTTGATTATGAATCTTACAAAGAAAAATTGCGCGCTTTTCTCGGCAAAGGTGCAAAGGCCATGATAGCGTTGGAGCAAAAAGAAAAGAAATATGACGTGGAAAAACATGCCGCGCGCTTAGAGATCATCCTGAACAAATGGCCGGAGATACAGACCATTATAAACGAAGAAGTTCCTCATGCGTGCAAGCTCCGGACAATGTTACGGAACATCGGTGCACCCGAGAGGGCAGGGGATATCGGCCTTGACGAAACGGAACTTTCGCTTGTGTTTCACGCGACAAAGGATATCCGTGACAAATATGTGCTGTCGCGGCTGTGCTTTGATTTAGGAATCATAGACGAGGTAAAATTTGAATAAAGCGGACAGTTGTCCCGAGAGGAAAAAAGAATATGAGACTTTCTATCAATGCCGAGCATTTCTGCGACCGTGCCGACGGTACAAAAAGAGCTTTGGATCGCGTCCTTTCGCTTTGTGCCGCTGCCGGCTTTACGTGTGTCGATTTGTTAGCAGCCGAACCGGACGCAGAACAAACAGCAAGGCTTTTGGAAAAATATGCGTTGAGCGTCAATCAATCGCATTGCCCGTTCAACCGCTATGTCAAAAAAGACTACACGCTCTTTGCGGAGGATATCCGGAGCGCCGCACGCAGTGCTCACCTTTTGGGCGCAGAGATCTTTGTCGTGCATGGGGATGAATTTGATTTCGGGGCGGAAAGCTATTCGGATGAGGCTGCCTTGGAATTCAATTATCGCCTGTTTTCACCGATTGTCGAACAGCTTGACACATACGGCATGAAACTGGCGTTTGAAAACGTTTTTCCGGATATGAATACGCCGCGGTTTTGCTCGACACCGGAACAGATTTTGAAGCTTGTCGGGAAATTTCCCAAAGAAAATGTGGGTATCTGTCTTGATACCGGACATGCCAGAGTGGCAGACGAGGTACATTACCTTGAAAATATCCGTTCGTATGCCGATCGGATCATTGCAACGCATATTCATGATAACTATTACGGCAAGGATCTGCATTTATTTCCTTTTCTTGGAGAACTGGATTTGCCTGCCTGCGTCAGAATATTAAAGGATGTCGGCTATACCGGCGATTTTACCTATGAATTTGTGTATGACCGGACTCCGGACGAATTTTTGCCGGAGGTGCTTGCTTTATTATACCGTTGCGGAAAATACTTGCTCAGGTAACAGTTACAATGCGGAAATTTGGAAAAAATAATGAGTTTTTTCCGTTATTCTCTTGCAAAACGCCAGAAGTCGTGTTATACTGTTCTTACCTTGGCAGATATGCCGAAAAATAGGAGGATTATATTATGAAATACGGATTACAGCTTTACAGCGTCAGAGACGCGGCCGAAAAAGATTATGAAATGACACTTCGTGAAGTAGCCGCTATGGGCTATGAATATGTTGAACCGGCCGGATTCTTCGGTCACAGCGCCGAACAGGTCAAGGAATGGCTTGACAAGTACGGTCTTACGGTTTCCGGCACGCATTCCGGATTCGGCGATCTGGAAAACGACTTTGCAGGTACTGTGAAGTATCATAAAACAATCGGCAACAAGCGTTATATCGTTCCGGGTGTGGATACCTCGAACAAGGAAGCACTCGACCATGCTGTTGAACTTTTCAACAAGTATCAGCCGATGCTTGCCGCAGAGGGCATTGAACTTGGCTATCACAATCATCACAGAGAGTTCATTCTCAACGGAAATGCTATCTATCCGAACCTTTACTTTAAGGAAAAGACAAACATCAAGTTTGAGATCGATACGTTTTGGGCGTTTGTCGCTCACCGTGACCCGGTTACTGTTCTTGAAGAATTCAAGGACAGACTCATCGGCTGCATTCACTTAAAAGATGGCAACCGCTATCCGACGGTGGCCGGCAAGGCTCTCGGTGAAGGCTCAGCACCGGTTCGCGACGTTATGGCAAAGGCGAAAGATCTCGGCCTTTTGATGGTTGTCGAAAGCGAAGGCTTGAATCCGACCGGCCTTGAAGAAGTCAAGCGCTGTGCTGACTTTCTAAAAAAAGAAACAGTCTGATAAACGGCTGTTTTGAATGGCAAAGGGAGTTTGCCCTTTGACCTTACCCGTTTTTCTTTTAAAAAAGCGGGGCAAAAGAAACCGGATATTGCCGCCCGACGGTTTGCCGTCAGGCGGCTTTTGCTTTTCCGGAAAGCCCGGAAAGGGGCTTTTAGGGAAATTTTCCTTTTTCAGAAAATTCCCTGAGGGACGGTTTGGGGAGCTTGACTTTTCCCGAAAAGTCACTAAAAGGGGCGTTTTAATGTTACTTTTTCGCTTGCTTGAATTTACAATGTAAGTGCAAGCAAAAAAAAAGGATGGACACAAAAGGAAAAATCCAGTATAATGGGTTTGACGAGAAC